>LQAE01000052.1_pt1 | contig 60936 bp, 54 predicted proteins | sample 1535771 | NCBI WGS metagenome assembly LQAE01 (sample SAMN04331582, study PRJNA305678) | bioreactor metagenome | isolation source: bioreactor_1 inoculated with Wadden Sea sediment 1st replicate of a... | place: Germany:Bremen
GTGGTGGCTATTTTTAGTCGGGGCAAAATGCATGCTAAAATACATGCTAAAATTCATTCTAGAATGGAGGCTAACATGAATATTTTCAAATATGAAATATTAAGTGCTATCCCGCAGTGGGAGATTGAAAGACATTTCAAAAAGATTTGTGTTTCTAATGGTCAGAAACATGAATATATTGGAAAGGGGTGGAGTGTGACTTTAATATTCCTAGAACCAAAGATTCATCACTCTATAAAGTTGCCACAAACAAGAATTGAGTTTTCTGGTGATAAGGCGCCCTGTGAAGTGGTAATTGATGAGTACCGAAAGGCCTTTATGCGAGGCGGGGCGTAGTTGAGACTCTTTTTAATCTTTTCAGTTATCTGAATTTTCCGATTTAAGTTTCAAATATGGTAGAATATTTATACAGTGATCGGGGGGATAATGGTGATAAATGAAAACGTGGTGGCGTTAACGGAGCTTAGTTCCAAGGAATATGTAAGAAAGTCATACGATAGATGTGTAAAATATGGTGTGAAAAAGGATTGGGTTGTTAGCAAACGAATCATAGACAGCGAAGTGCTTAACAGAAAACTTCTTGATAACAGAGACCTGATTATTACTGCAAAACCGTTCATTGATCAGCTATATGATTTTGTTGAGGGATCAGATTTTTTCATAATTCTTACCGACAGAGACGGATGTATTTTGAACATCACTGGAGATGATAGAATTCTTGATAGAGCCAAGGGACTTATGATGATCCCTGGTGCGTATATGGATGAAAAAAGCATTGGTACAAATGCTATGGGAACAGCAATTGCAGAGAATAGACCAGTTCAAATTTCTGGATCGGAACATTATATAAATATATATCATAGGTGGACATGTTCAGGAGCGCCAATACATGATGACTATGGAAACATTGTTGGTTCACTAGATTTAACAGGCAATTGTGACTGTGTACACTCTCATACTCTTGGTATGGTTGTTGCAGCAGTAAAAGCCATTGAATCCATAATGAGACTCAATGCTAGAAATCAACTTCTTAGAGAAAACAGCGCATTAATAGAATCGCTTTTTTAACTCGATTCAAGATGGGATTATTCACTGTGATATAAATGGAACAATAATTAGTCATAATGAACATGCTTGCCGTATGTTTGGGAGAAAAAAGAACCAGTTAACGGCGACCAATATATCATCATTAATAGATGATTGGGATAAAATAAAAAGAGCAACTTTGTCAGCAGACGGATATCATGATGAAGATGTTATGGTTAATGCCAAAACAAACAAACTATACTATAATCTGAACTCTTATACCATAAGTAAAGACAAACAGGACCACGGCATTATACTCATGTTTAAAGACGTCAAAAAAGTAAGAAAACTTGCTAATAAAATCATGGGACGAAAAGCTATCTATACATTTGATAAGATAATTGGTCAGTCCTCAGCAATGTTAGACGTTATAGAGTTTGCTAAGAAGGTTGCAGATAGCAAGTCTACTGTCTTAATTACAGGAGAAAGCGGATGTGGTAAAGAGGTATTTGCTCAAGCAATTCAAAATTATAGTCCAAGAAAAGATGAACCTTTTGTTGTTATAAATTGTGGTGCAATTCCACGGAATTTAATGGAGTCAGAGCTATTTGGTTATGATGAAGGGGCATTCACTGGTGCAAAACGAGGTGGACAGGTTGGTAAGTTTGAAGTTGCAGACGGCGGGACCATTTTTCTAGATGAAATTGGTGAAATGCCTTTGGAAATGCAAACCAAGCTACTTAGAGTTATTGAAGAAGGAACCATAGTGCGAGTGGGAAGTTCAGACGAAGTCCCTGTGAATGTTCGAATTATTGCTGCTACTAATAAAAAGCTTAAGGCAGAAGTGAAAAAAGGAAACTTTAGACACGACTTGTATTATAGACTTAATGTCATTCCGATAGAACTTCCACCACTTAGAATGCGTAAAGAAGACATACCAAGGTTAACCAATTATTTTATGACAAAGATTTCGTATAGGATTAATAAGAAGCCTATAGACATTTCGGATGTTGAAATGTCTATAATTAAGGAATATCAGTGGCCAGGAAATGTTAGAGAACTCGAAAATTTTATTGAGCTCGCCATAAATAAGGAAAAACTTCCTTTAAATTTAATTCAGACCAGTGAGGTTGAGATATCCAGTTCAAAAGAAGAGTATCGACTGATCTCGATTGAAGAAATGGAAAAGAACCATATTAAAAGAGTTCTACAAGAAAAAGAGTTTAATATTACAAGTGCGGCGAAAATTCTTGGAGTGGGACGAAATACTTTATATAGAAAGTTAGAAAAACACAAAATTAATTACGAAAAGTAAGTAGGGAATTAGAAACTGACTAAATGAAGCGTTCCATTATTGAACAGTGTTCGATAATGGAACGCTTTTTGTTTTTGAAATCGTTCAATAATGGAACACTTAAGCGGGATTAATTTGTGAATTGTTTAGACAGCTTGATATTACAAGGTTGTAACAATTGGCATGAGAATTGCTTTAATAAAATAGTGGCTAATAGATTTATCCAAACACGAGGAGGGAATGCATGTACGGTTACAATGGTCAGTATTTACGAATCAATCTTAAGACTAAAGAAGTAAAAGTTGAGAAACTTGACCTTGATATCGCCAAAAAATACATTGGTGGTCGTGGTCTAGGTACGAAATTCATGATGGACGAAGTGGATCCTAAGGTAGATGCACTGAGCCCTGAGAACAAACTGATGGTGGTAACAGGTCCACTCACGGGTACGGCAACACCTACTGGCGGTAGATACATGGTTGTTACAAAATCACCGCTTACTGGTACAATTGCAAGCTCAAATTCTGGCGGTTATTTTGGTGCAGAACTAAAGTTTGCTGGATATGACATGGTTATTTTCGAAGACAAGTCTGATGAGCCAGTCTATTTAACAATTATGGACGACAAGGTTGAATTTAAGAGTGCAACACATCTTTGGGGAAAACTAGTTGGGGAAGTAACAGACGAGCTACAGTCTGAATACGGCGAAAAAACGAAAGTCATGACAATCGGTCCAGGTGGTGAAAACCTATCAAAACTTGCTGCGATTATGAACTGTAAAGATAGAGCTGCGGGCCGTTCTGGTGTTGGCGCTGTAATGGGTTCAAAGAACCTCAAAGCAGTGGTGGTAAAAGGTTCTGGCAAAGTGGGTATTAAAGACGCCGATGCGCTTAAGGGTGTGTTTAGAGAAAGTATTGCAAAAATCCGTGAAAATGGTGTAACTGGTGAAGGCTTGCCAACCTATGGTACGGCTGTTCTTGTTAATATCATCAATGAAAATGGTGTGTATCCTTATAAGAACTTCCAAGGTGCAGTTGATGAGAAAGCTGATGAAATTAGTGGTGAGACGTTAAGAGAAAAATATTTAGTAAAGAATACAGCTTGCTACAGATGTCCAATAGTCTGTGGTCGCTGGTGTGAAGTCGACGGCGAAGAAATGGCTGGGCCAGAGTATGAAACTCTGTGGGCTTTTGGTTCAGATTGTGGAATCAACGACCTAAAAGAGATTATACTTGCTAACCATTGGTGTAACGAGCTTGGATTAGACACAATTTCTGCAGGCACAACACTTGCTGCGGCAATGGAGCTTCGAGAGCTTGATATCGTTAAGGCCGAGGAAATTGATGGTGAACCATTAGAATTCGGAAATGCTAAGTCGATTGTTGAATGGACAAAGAAAATGGCTTATAGAGAAGGTTTCGGCGATAAATTAGCTGAAGGTTCATACAGACTAACTGAAATGTATGGACGACCAGACCTATCTATGAGTGTAAAAAAGCAAGAGCTTCCAGCATATGACCCTCGTGGTATTCAAGGTCAAGGTCTACAATACGCAACATCTAACCGTGGTGGTTGCCATGTTAGAGGCTATCTAATATCTCCAGAGATTCTTGGTCTTCCTGAAAAGCTAGACAAGAATGTTCTTGAAGGTAAAGCGATGTGGGCGAAGGCCTTCCAAGACCTCACAGCATCGATTGACTCACTTGGACTTTGCCTATTTACATCATTTGCACTGGGCGCTGATGATTATGCAGCGCTAGTCAATGCGGTGTGTGGTACAGACCATACTGGGGACAGTGTTTTTGAAGCTGGTGAGCGAATCTGGAATATTGAGAAAATGTTTAATCTCGAGTCAGGAATTGATCCATCAGAAGACAAACTGCCTCGTAGAATTCTAGAAGATGGAATACCTGAAGGGCCTTCAAAAGGTCATGTATTAAAGTTAGATGTACTTCTACCAGAGTACTATCAACTACGTGGCTGGACTAAAGGTGGAATCCCTACAGATGAAAGATTGGCTGAGCTGGGGCTAAAATAGCAAAAGATTTAGGAGTGAAATGATTGAAGTTTGAAGTGAGGTTATTTGCGACATTTCGCGATGGACGCGGTAAAAAGGTCTATATAGAAATGGATGATCCAAGTCCACGTAAAATATTGTCTTCCATCGGCATTGAACAGGAAGATGTGGCGATACTACTTGTAAATGGTCAAGATGCAAAATTTGATCAAGTGATGATTGAAGGAGATTATATCTCGGTCTTTCCACCTGTAGGTGGTGGCTAAATGGGACGATATGACAAGAACGGTATATTTACCGCGAAGGACATGGAGAGTCTAAAAAGCGCAAAAGTATGCGTTATAGGCTGTGGTGGTCTTGGGGGATATATTGTTGAAATGTTAGCACGAGCAGGTGTTGGCAACATCACCGCTGTTGATGGAGATGTATTTGATGATTCCAATATGAATCGCCAAATCCTATCTAGAGTAGACAATATAGGAAGAAAAAAGGTTCACCAAGCTGAAGCAAGAGTTAGACTAATAAATCCAGAAGTCCGTTTTCATCCAGTGTACACGTTTTTAGATGAGGCAAATGCACAAGGTCTCATCCAAGGAGCAGATGTCGTAATGGATGCACTTGATCAGATACCAGTAAGGTTTACGCTTCAAGACGCATGTGAGAAGGAGCGAATCCCAATGGTTTACGGTGCAATTGCAGGGTGGTATGGACAAATAGCTACAATTATACCAGGCGATAGAACACTTGATCATATTTATCCAAACTTTAGTAAAAAGAAGATGGATCGCGGTGTAGAAACTGACTTAGGTAACCCTTCGTTCACTCCAGCACTGGCAGCGTCTGTTCAAGTGTCTGAGTGTTTGAAGGTTCTTACTGGTAAAGGTGAACTCCTAAGAAACAAAATGCTATATGTCGATTTACTCGACAATGAAATGATGATTGTACCAATAAATCGAAAATCTAACTAATCAAAAAACTAAATTAAATATTGATTCCGAGCTTTTAATTCTAAGGGAAACTATGACTTAAAAGCCTTTGGGTGATTGAAGAAATTTGATTGCCTCCCGTGTTTGGAAAGGAAGAATGGATTACAAGAGGCGTTCTTTCTATGCATGAGAACGTCTCTTTATCTTTTTCGTTTCAGACCTACTTTGTAAATGACAACTTAACTTATTTAGGAGGACGAAACATGATGAAATTGATTAGCAAATGGTTACTACTATTTTTGACAGTGGTTCTTTTTACAGGTTGTGCGGCAAATGGAATGGAAGAAACTGCACCTGAAACGCCAACTCCGACCGAATCAGCAGAACCAACAGAATCTACAGAAGTTGAAGTAGACCTTGGAGAAAGTATAATTTTGTCAACAACAACATCGACTGAAAACAGCGGGTTGTTAGCATATATTCTACCTGACTTTACTGAGAAGACAGGCCTTGAAGTGAAGGTTGTTGCAGTTGGTACAGGAAAAGCACTTCAGATGGGGAGAGACGGAGAGGCAGATGTTCTTCTTGTTCACGCTAAATCTGCTGAAGAACTCTTTATTGAAGAAAACCACGGCGTTGAAAGATTCGACGTTATGTATAATGACTTCGTCATTTTAGGCCCTGATTCAGATCCAGCAGAGTTAAGCACATCAAAGGACAATGTTGCGCAGTCGTTTAAGAAGCTTTTTGAGACAGAATCATCATTTGTTTCAAGAGGGGACGATTCAGGAACCCACAAAAAAGAAAAATCATTATGGGAAGTGGCTGGTGTTGAGCCACAAGGCGACAATTATATCTCTGCAGGCAAGGGTATGGGAGATGTCATTCAAATGACAGACGAACTACAAGCCTACACAATGTCAGACCGTGCGACTTATCTGGCTTTATCTGAATCAATTGAGCTTGCGGTTGTTGTAGAAGGTGATCCAGTACTATTCAATCAATATGGTGTTATGGCTGTAAATCCTGACAAGAATGACCAGATTAATAACACAGGTGCGAATGCTTTTATTAAGTGGTTGTTATCTGCAGATACACAGAAAATGATTAGTGGGTTTGGAGTAGAAAAATATGGACAACCACTATTTATTCCAAATGCCAAGTAGAAATTGAGAGGATGCGCGCATGGACCATATTGTTAATGGCGTTATAGAAGCGGTGAAGCTTTTATTATCTTTCGATCAAGAAATATATAAGATTATTGGTCTATCTATTGGAGTGTCGCTTGTTTCGACACTCCTCTCCTCCATTATTGGAGTCATGTTGGGAATGGTTATGGGGCTTAATGAGTTTCCATTTAAAAAACCACTTGTTCGGTTGGTGTACTCTTTTATGGCTCTGCCGCCAGTTGTAGTTGGACTTTTTGTTGCAATTGTTATTTCAAGACGTGGGCCAATGGGACAAATGGAGCTTATGTTCACGCCAGTAGCAATGGTTGTGGCTCAGACCATCTTAATAACCCCTATAATAACAGGACTAATTTTTAATGCTGTGAAAGAACATGGTAATGCAATTAGGGACGTTGCTCATATATTAGGCGGTTCGAAATGGGACGAAATTATTCTATTAGCTAAGGAGTTAAAAAAGACCATAGCTATTGCGATAACAACAGGATTTGGACGAGGTATATCGGAAGTTGGTGCCGTTATGCTCGTTGGTGGGAACATTAAGGGGCATACTCGTGTAATGACAACGTTTATAGCGATGAACAACTCCATGGGGAACTATGCAGAATCGATTGCTATGGGCATTGTACTTATCGGTATAGCCATTATGACAAATACCTTTATACACAGATTGACAGGTGATACAGCATGAAGGTAACACTACAATTTGCTAAAAAATCATTCATTGATAAAGAGATATTTGATATTAAAAATCATGAATTCAAGGAAGGGCGGATTCATGGGATTATTGGTGCAAACGGCGTTGGAAAAACAACCCTCCTAAGGATTCTAGCAGGTCTAGATAGGGTCTATACTGGACAAGTTCTTTTTAATGGAAAGCCTTTTTCAGATGACCTTCGACGTCACATGACTTATATTAGCCAAAAGCCATACATGTTGAATAGGAGTGTATATGAGAATGTCTCTTATCCTCTTCGTATTAGGAATGTAAAAGACGACAAGATTCAAAAAAAGGTCGGAAAAGTCATAGAAGAAATGAACTTAGGACATCTTAGTAAGGAGAACGCTACAGTTTTATCAGCTGGTGAAAGGGAAAAAGTTAACCTTGCAAGAGGGCTTGTTTTTAGTCCTCACATCGTTCTTCTTGACGAGCCAACAGCAAGTATTGATCCCAACTCAGTTACTGAAATAGAACGGTTCATTATTGAATATCAAAGAAGGCAAAAAGCGACTGTGATCGTTGTTACTCATAATTTGTCACAGGCTTTGAGGCTTTGTGACACTCTCCATGTGTTTGAGGATAAGAGCTTACGACCGGTAGCAAAGAGCGAAATCTTAGAAAATATAAAGAAGTTAAATACAGTGGAACACTTGCTTTCCATGGATTACAAGATACTTGGGGTGTAAATAATGGACATGTTTACCGTTATGAAAAGAAGTGAGGTTATGAGCCTGCTTGTCGAAAAATTTGGAGATAGGCAAGTTGAAGTTGAAAGGGTTGGATTATCTGAGAGCCTAGGGCGGACAATAAGTCAGCCAATATATGCGAAAGAAAATGTTCCAGCTTTTAGAAGGTCTACTGTAGACGGCTATGCTGTTAAGGCTTCTGACACAATTGGATGTTGTGAAAGTATGCCTGCATTTCTAACAAAAACAGGCGAAACATTGATGGGAGAAGACACGAGCTTGTCGCTTGGAGGTCTTGATGCCGTTTATGTTCCGACTGGAGGTATTGTACCTGAAGGTGCAGATTCTGTCGTCATGATTGAGCATACAGAAATGTTCGAAAGTGAAGTTGCTATTAGTCGACCTGTAAGTTCAAGAGAGAATATTATAGGGAATCGGTGACGATGTATTAGAAAGTGAAGAAGTCATAGCCAGTCGGACTCAGATTAAAACACAACACATTGGTGCGCTTGCGGCACTTGGTGTTTCATCTGTTGATGTATATAAACGGATTAAAGTTGGTATTTTATCAACTGGAGACGAACTTGTCGATATTCACTCCAAGCTTCGAATAGGTGAAATACGAGATGTAAATTCTTACAGTTTATGTTCCATGGTATCTTCAGTTGGATGTGATGTTGTTATGCAAAAGAGAATCAGAGATGATTTTGAGGGGATTAAAAGTGCTCTAAAGAAAGCTGTAGAGACATGTGATGTGGTTCTTATTTCTGGTGGTAGTTCAGTTGGAACCCATGACATGACACCCAGAAATAATAAACACTCTAGGAGACCCTGGTGTATTGGTTCATGGTATAGCTATAAAACCAGGAAAACCTACAATAGTCGCTAAAATAGGAAGTACTGCTGTATTTGGTCTGCCAGGTCATCCAGCCTCATGTATAATCTCATACAAAGCAATCATTGAACCCTTTATTCTAAATACACTTTTAGGCATGAAGGCTTCATCGAAAACATTGATTGCAAAATCAGGTTTTCAGGCACATGTGTCTTCAGGGCGAGACGTTTTTTACATGGTTAATCTGGAAGAGAAAGAGGATGTTTATATAGCAAATCCAGTACATGGGAAGTCGGGTATGATTTCACTACTTTCAAAGGCAGATGGTTACATTGAGATTCCAATGAATAAGGAAGGTCTTGAAAAAGGTGAGTATGTAAAAGTACATCTTTTCAAATAGTGGGGTGAGTGGATGAAAACAGAGAGAAATATATATTTGGAGACTATCGACATAGAGCAGGCACAAGCTTTGTATTTTAGAGAATTCTCAGAGTTGTATAAAGATAAAAATGAAACAATATCCGTTTATGATTCTATGGACAGAGTAACTGCGGAGCCAATATTCGCAAAGATATCGAATCCACATTATAATGCTTCAGCAATGGATGGGATAGCTGTTGATGCCACCATAACATTTGGGGCTCATGAAAGAAATCCTGTGAAGCTTGTAGAGGGTAAAGACTTTGTTTATATAGATACCGGTGATTGTATTAGCAACAAACATAATGCTGTCATTATGATTGAAGATGTTTACCCCGAAGAAGATGGTTTGGTAACAATTATGAAAGCCTCCTATCCATGGGAGCACGTCAGAGTGGTTGGTGAAGACATTGCCGTTGGGGATATGATACTGCCTTCAAATCATAAAGTGAAGCCAGTAGACATTGGCGCTATTCTTAGTGCTGGTATCACTGAAATTAAAGTAAATACTAAATTGAAAGTTGGGATACTTCCAACAGGCACAGAAATAGTAAACCCAGGGACAGTGTTAAAACCTGGATCTATTATTGACTCAAATTCAAGTGTATTTGAGAACATGGTAAAAGAAGTAGGAGGAACTGCCAAGCGGTACTCACCTGTTGCAGATGATAGAGACCTTTTAAAAAGAGCGTTTCTAAAAGCAGTTTATGAAAATGATATGGTTGTCATTAATGCTGGATCTTCAGCTGGTACAGAGGACTATACAGCTTCATTGATTAGAGAACTTGGTGAAGTGTATTTTCATGGTATAGCTATAAAACCAGGTAAACCAACAATACTTGGCAAGATACATGGTAAAGCTGTCATTGGTATTCCTGGGTATCCTGTTTCGGCATTCTTGTCCTTTAGAGCTTTTGTTGTTCCGATTATAGAAGGCAGTATGCGTATTGATAGAACCAAGGAAAAATCAATGTCACCTCTTATATTGTCAAAACGAGTGGTTTCAGCACTTAAACATAAGGAATATGTGCGAATTAAAATAGGTAAAGTCGGTGACAAACTCATAGGGACGCCCTTAAGTAGAGGAGCAGGTGCAACAATGTCTCTTGTGAAAGCAGATGGGATTCTTGAAATCGCGAAAAATGTAGAAGGCATTGAAGCGGGAAGTCAAGTTGATGTTGAACTTCTTAGACCTATTAAATCAATAGAAAAAGCACTTGTTTCTATTGGAAGTCACGATATTATTATGGACTATGTGAACGACATGATGAAAAGAGCCATAAAGGTTATAGTCTTTCTTCAGCACATGTGGGAAGTCTGGGTGGGTTAATGGCCATTAAAAAGAAGGAGACTCATATTGCACCAGTACACCTTCTTGACGAGGTAACAGGAGAGTACAATTTAAGTTATATACGGAAATACTTAAAAGGAAGGTCACTTTGTTTACTGAAGGGCATTAAAAGACAGCAAGGTATTTATGTTGAAAAAGGTAACCCATTAGGAATTCATTCTCTTCATGACATAGCCAAGAGGGATGTTATTTTTGCAAATCGGCAAAGAGGATCTGGAACTAGAGCTTTACTAGAGTATTACATGAAAAAAGAAAACATTGTAGCAAAAGACATTTCTGGTTATGAAAGAGAATTTACAACCCATACCAATGTTGCTTTATCAGTACTTTCAGGAAACTCTCAAGTTGGCCTTGGGATTGAATCTGTAGCAAGATTAATGAACCTTGATTTTATACCAATAGCTTATGAAGACTATGATTTCATTATTCCGACAGAATATCTTACTGATGAATGTGTGAAAGAGTTTATGAATGTGCTAGAGGGCGACGTGTTCAGACAGAAATTGAAATCGCTTGGAGGATATGAATTAGAAAAGTTTCAAATGTGGGAAGTGAGTGATAATGAGTGCGAGACCAGCATAATAGAAAAATCAATTATTTAAGACTGTCTGTGACAGACCTATGTAATTTGAAATGTAAATACTGTATGCCAGAGGACGGAGTTGAAAAGAAAAAGCACTCTGAAATTTTAAGCTTTGAATCCTGTGTTCAAATTGTTGAATCTGCAGCTGAACTTGGAATCAGTAAAGTAAGGATAACAGGTGGTGAGCCCCTTGTCCGAAGAGGGATTATTGATCTAGTGAAGCAGATTTCTAGTGTTAATGGAATAGATGAACTTGCCATGACAACAAACGGTTTACTTCTTAAAACTCATGCAAAGGCATTAAAAACCGCAGGGCTGACTAGGGTCAATATTAGTATAGATACTTTGAACCCACTGAAGTTTCGTAATATAACAAGAGGTGGGAGTCTTCAGGACGTACTAGATGGGATAGAAGCCGCTAAGAATAATGGGTTATTACCAATTAAACTTAATGTTGTGATAATAAACGGCTTTAACACAGATGAAATTGAAAGCTTCATTAATATGGCTGGCGAGGACATTGAAGTTCGTTTTATAGAACTTATGCCTATTGGTGAAGCGTCTACTTGGAGTGAAGGGAAGTTTATTTCAAACGATTCTATTATACAGAGGTATTCGAAAACACTTACAAAGGTAATTGATAAAGGGACAAACGGTCCGGCAGAGTACTTTAAGAATACGAACACTGGTGGAAAGGTTGGATTTATAAATCCCATTTCGAGTCATTTTTGTGACAAGTGCAATAGATTACGTGTAACGCCAGATGGCAAGCTGAAAACTTGTTTACACTCAAATGAGGAATATGACTTGCGTAAAGTGTTAGACGAAAGCACTACAAAGGGTCAGAAAAGAGTGGCATTGAAAGCCCTATTCACTATAGGTGTACAGAACAAACCAAAACAGCATAAGATCGGTGATTACGGTTTTGCACCAATTGTGAGGAACATGCATAGAATCGGAGGGTAAAATGTCACTGACACATTTTAATGAATACGGAAGAGCAAAAATGGTTTCCGTTGAAGCAAAAGAGGACACAGTTAGAATAGCAAAAGCTTCTGGAATCATCTCAATGAGAGCTGAAACATTGGGGCTTATACAGCAAAAGGGAATCAAGAAGGGTGACGTCCTATCTGTGGCTCAAGTGGCTGGGATTATGGGTGCTAAGAAAACAAGTGATTTGATCCCTATGTGTCATAATATCTTCCTAAGTGGAGCTGACATTGAGTATACCATCAATGAAACACCTCCTAGTATTCAGATCTTTGCAACAATCAAAACTGTAGGTAAAACAGGTGTTGAGATGGAAGCACTCTCAGCAGTCAGCACAGCGGCTCTTACAATTTATGATATGTGTAAGGCTGTTGACAAAGAAATGGTCATATCTAACATTCAGTTGGAAGAGAAAATTGGTGGTAAGAGTGGGCATTATATTCGTTAAGGGGGTAATCATATGGCGATGGGTCAAGTATTAGCGATTAATATCAGTGAAGTAAAAGGTGTTCCAAAAACAACTATAGAAGAGGGTCATTTTGTAGAAGAATATGGCCTATTAGGGGATGCCCACGCTGGGAAGTGGAAGAGACAAGTAAGTCTGCTTGCAGATGAAAGTGTTGAAAAAATGCGTGAACTTGGTGCAACGGGTCTTTGTACAGGCAGGTTTGCAGAAAATATTACAACCAGGGGTATAACCCTATGGGAATTGCCTATTGGAACGAAACTTAGAATTGGAACATCATTACATGAAGTGACTCAAATAGGTAAGGAGTGTCACGATGGATGCTCGATAAAACAGCAGGTTGGACAATGTATTATGCCTACCCAAGGTATCTTTACAAGGGTTATTAAAGGTGGGAAAGCAGGCGTAGGGGATGATATTGAAATTATAGAATAGTAGATTATAAAAAAGTCCAATGCGACATGAACAATATCATGAGCATTGGACTTATTTGTATACAAGAAAGTATGAAATGTGTTAAGATTTCCAGAATCGTGGTGTAAGTATTGCTAAAACAGTAAAGAGCTCTAGTCGTCCTAATAACATAAAGAATGACAATAGCAGTTTACTTGGGTCTGAAAATGCAGCATATGTTGTGGTTGGTCCAACAAAATCAAAACCGGGACCAATGTTACCTAATGTAGCAGCAACGGCACTACCTGCACTTAGAAGACCTATACCTTCAAGTGATATAAGTATTGTTCCAATTATGAATATGAGCATGTACAACATGAAGAAACTTGCTATATTCATAAGTGTATCGTCAGCAACTGTTTGTTTGTTAATTTTAACAGCAACAATGGATCGAGGGTGAAGAATCTTAGTAAACTCTCTTTGAACAAGCTTGATAAGTGCAAGGATTCGTATAACTTTGATTGATCCACCTGTAGAGCCTGCACTACCACCTACAAACATGAGCATGAACAGTATTGCCTTTGAGAAAGTGTCCCACTGTTCGTAGTCGAAGGAAGTATAACCTGTTGTGGTCATTAATGATGATACTTGGAATAGAGAATGTTGAAAAGCTTTAAACCAATCATGATAAACCGTTAGGTTTGTTCTAATAGTTATTGCGAGTACAGATACTGCAATTATACCTAAGTATAGACGCAGCTCACTGTTTTCAAACACATCTTTCCATTTGCCTCTAAACAAATCATAGTATAAAGAAAAGTTTACACCTGACATAATCATAAATGTAGAAATAACCATGAAAATGTATGGACTATTAAATCCGCCAACACTTGCATTACGAGTAGAAAAACCACCTGTTCCAAGTGTACCAAAAGTATGAATAGCAGATTCGTATGCACTCATGCCACCCAGCATAAGTAAAATAAACTCAGCAACTGTAATTACAATGTAGGCTGTATATAGAATTTTGGCTGTATCCTTTATGCGGGGGACAATCTTGTCTGCGACAGGTCCTGGGCTTTCAGCTTTGAATATATGAAAACCGCCTGAGCCAAGAACTCTTAATATAGCTACTGCAACGACGAGAATCCCCATACCACCAATCCAGTGGGTGAAAGATCTCCAAAAGAGTATGCCCATTGGCAACACTTCAATGTCGGTTATAATTGTGGCACCTGTAGTCGTAAACCCAGAAACTGTCTCGAAAAACGCATCTACATAAGTTGGGACACTACCAGAAATGTAAAATGGTAGAGCTCCAAAAATAGACGCAAAAAGCCAGCCAAGAGTAACGATAGCAAGACCTTCGCGTGTTTTAATCGACGAGGTGGTGCCAGCATTCGTGTAAATAAGCAAGACGCCAAACAAGGTTGTTGCAAGAATACTCAAGAGGAAGGGCACCATATCACTTTGTTGTGTGAACAAAGCAATTAGAAATGGTGGAACCATACCAATCGCAATTATGAGCATTAAAAAACCTAGGACTTTAAAGACAATACGATGCTTCATTATTGACCATCCTTTAAGCGGAAGAATGTTTCAAGTGCTGGTACTTCAGATAGAAGAGAGAAAACTACAATTCTATCACCGCTTTGAATTTTTGAATCACCATTTGGAACATGTACTTTACCTTTATGAACTATAGCGCCAATAATGATCCCTTTAGGTAAGTTTAAGTCCTTTAGGGGTGTGTTAAGTACTGTTAAGTTTTTTGAAGCTATGATTTCTGTTACCTCGGCTTGACCATCAAGTAGGAGTGAAACAGAAATAACACGGCCACCTCGGATGTATTTTAGAATGTCACTAGCAGTAATGTTAACAGGGTTAATTGCCATATCAATACCAAGTTTTTCGATTATGTGGACATAACTTTGTCTCGAAATTTTTGCAATAACCTTCGTAATATCAAGTTGTTTTGCGCGAAGAGACATAAAGAGGTTTTCTTCATCAAATCCAGTGACACCAATAAATGCATCCATGTCAGCTAGGTTCTCTTCTTCAAGCAGGTCAATGTCTGTACCTTCACCATGTATAACTAAAACATTGTCTGGGAGAAGCTCTGAGAGCACTCTACAACGGTCAAGGTTCGATTCAATAATTTTTACACGGATACCTTTTTGAGACATAGCTTGCGCTAGATAAACACCAATTTTACTACCACCTAGAATCATGGCGTTTTTAATGTATTTCTTTCCAATAGATGTCTTAAGCAGGTCTGCAATGGTTTTGATTTTACCCTTTTGTCCCATAGTGTACAGTATATCGTTTTCCCTTAGAACAGTATCACCATTTGGAATGATAATGTCGCCTTTTCTAGATATAGCAACTATTACAAGTTCATCAAATAAAACTAAATCTTTAATAGGTTTATTTACAAACTCAGGTAAGCTTCGAATGTTAAAGTTTACAACAGAAACCCTACCTTTCGCATAGTCATCAAAGTAGAAGGTATAGCTTTCCATGAGGTATCTCATAATCTCATTAGCTGTTGCCTGTTCTGGATTGATAACGTGGTCAATGTTATATGAGTTTTTAAGTAATCCAGTTGTGATGCATACTCTGGATTTCTAACTCTTGCAACACTTCGTTTACATCCAAGAGCTTTTGCCATTGAGCTAATAAGAACATTAGTTTCATCGCTGCTTGTTACTGAAATTGCCAAATCATATGTATGAATATTAAGCTCTTCCAAGACATCTTTACGTGCACCGTTTGCAGTGACAGTTAGAACATCCATGTGCGTTTTTAAGCGTTCCAATATGGCAGGGTTGCTGTCCATAAGTGTGATTTCTATTTCACCATTTAGCATAGCTGAGGCTAGCTTCTTTCCAAGTTTTCCTGCACCAATAATCATTACTTTCATTTAGTAATCACACCCTTCAAATTGTATAGCCACTATATATTGTATTAAAATGTGACAAGAGTAGCAATCTATTATTAGAAAACGATATAAAAGGGAACAAATAAATTCACATTTTGCTGTTAATGTGGGTATTTACTTTGATGAATGGTTAAAATTGATAACTATTAAGTGGGGTGAGCCATATGAATATAGCAATACTAAAAGAGATCGGCTCTTTAATGAATTTCGAGACAGATGAGACAATTATACAACAAGGTGAAATTGGGGAAGATATGTTCATTTTACTCCAAGGAAATGTTGAAGTGATAATAATAAGCGAATTTGTGGGCCATGAAGTCAGAATAGCACAGTTGCAAACTGGAGATATATTTGGCGAAATGTCAATGATCGAGGATAAGCCCAGAAGCGCAACTGTCAGAGCCATAAAAAAGTGTACGGTTTTTAGAATTCATAAAGACCGATTTGCAGAATTTATAACAAAAGATTCAAGTGTTGCAGTAAAAATGCTGGAAATCCTATCAAATAGATTGGTTGATGTTAAACATAAAACCAGAACTGGAGAGGCAAAAGTTGAATCGGTTCAAGAAACAGAATTAGATTGTCCTCCTAATGGAAATGAAAAGGAGGGAAAAAATGCATGATTTCGATGTGAGTCAACATGTAAAGAATTATAAAAAGAAAGAAATCCTCCTTTGTAAAGATCAAGCTGACAAATGTATGGTTTTGGTGCTGAGCGGTCGTGTGGGCGTGTATAAAGCACATGACAAAGGTGAAACCATAGTTACCGAACTAGGATGTGGAGAGTTCGTAGGCGCGATTTCCTTCTTTTCAGGTGTGAAAGAAGACGTAAAAGTTCTGGCAATGGAAGACACAAAAGTAGTCCGAATTAATGAGAGTAATATTGATGAGTTTATTTCTTCAAATCCCAATCTTATAATTAAACTAATGGCTAGATTAAGTGACAGTATTCGGTCTGCCAATGAAGCGTTCTCACATACAGCAATCGATAAGGTTGTATATAAAGAAGGCTTAGCTGTAGCACCTCCTGATATATTGGAAGGAAAAATGCTTCCAACTGGACATTTAAAGTACCCTCAGAAAATAGGGGAGGATCATTTGAAGTTTCTTTTTGACAAAAAGATTAAATGCCCTGTTTGTGACAAAGACTTTAGTGTTTACCAGATCAGGCGATCAAAACTAAGGCTAGTAGAGAACAGAAGAGATTTTAGGAAGCTTTACGATGGATTTGATGAGAGCTGGTATGATCTATGGGTATGTCCCCATTGTCACTATGCCAATTTTCATTATGAGTTTTTTAAAGTTACAGGTCTACAAAAAATGGAATTGAAGCAGAAGCTCCTTATGGTGGAATATCCTTCAGGGAAGATTGAAATGTTAAAGAAGACTTATGACCAAGTTTTCCACGATTACTATCAGGCTTTGGCGTGTAAAACCATTATGAAATCATCGAGTTATGAAATGGGACGGTTGTGGCTACGTGTAGCATGGCTTTATCATGACTGTGATCATACAGAAATGTATGAAATGGCTTACAGTCAAGCGAGGCAGTTTTATTGTGATGGTTGGTTCAATACAGCAAGGAGTATGGATATTGCTGAAGAACAGAAGTTATGTGTTTTAATAGGTGAGATGTATCTGGCAGATGAGGATTATCAGAACGCTAAGAAGTTTTTCTTTATGGGTATAAAGAACTTAGTGGGGAGCAAGGCGATGAACATTGTTGCAAGAAACCGCTTAGAGGATGTAAAAGAATTAATTTCCAAGATGGAACAGTAAAAACTAAGGAATTCTTGTAAATTAGAAAAGTATAATTATTCACAGTGTTAGTAATTTGTTTTCTTAAGTTAATAAGATTATATATTTGGCTTCGAGATTGCTATAAAATAGCCTAAGAACTTTAATAATCTGTAAAAATACTAAAATGCCTCTTGCAAAACTCTTCGTTTCTCGTTACACTAACTAGAGTTAAAACTTAATAGGACCTTTAAATTAGTCCGAGAGACTAAAAAGGAGTGTGACGAGATATGCGTATTTTTGCGACCATATCTGTTATTTGTGTATGAAAACCAGCCTTTTGTCCTCGACAAGAGGCTTTTTTGTGCGAAAAAACAGGACAGTTGTTAAATGTTCAGTTACATTCAGTCCAAATATCAGGATGAAGACAAATAACGGAGGTTAACTATGAAAGGCATTATATATCTAGAAGACGGAACAACGTTCCTTGGCAAAGGCTTTGGCAAAAAGGGAACAGCGGTAGGAGAGCTTGTGTTCAACACATCTCTGACAGGGTACCAAGAAATTTTAACAGACCCATCGTATGCTGGACAAGTCATTACACTGACTTACCCACTCATTGGTAACTACGGTGTGAATCAATTCGACGAAGAATCTACTAAGATCCATGCAAAGGGACTTGTGGTAAAGTCATTCGAAGAGAATCCATCAAATTATCTGTCAGAAGGCTCAATCGAAGACATGCTAATTGAAATGAATACAGTAGGCGTTTGTGATGTGGACACAAGAAGCATTACAAGAAAAATTAGAAACAAAGGTGCTGTAAAGTGTGTTATCTCGAATGAAGAGCTATCTCTAAAAGAACTTCAAGAACACCTTGATTCTGTAGAGTTAAAAGGTGACTGGATGAAGGAATCTGGTACACAGGAAATCATTAGAATTCCTGGTAATGGCGCTAAAGTTTCGGTAATTGACTTTGGTATTAAGTCAAACATTCTTAGACACCTAAAAACGAGAGACTGTGACATTACAGTATTCCCATACAGCTCAACTTATGAAGAAATTATGGCTTCTAATCCAGATGGTGTCTTCTTAAGTAACGGCCCAGGAGATCCAAAGGCAGCAACTGAAGCGATTGAAATTGTAAAAAAGATCATTCAGGAAAAGCCGACATTTGGTATTTGCATGGGGCATCAGGTACTTGCACTTGCGCTTGGTGGAGACACGTACAAGATGAAGTTCGGTCATAGAGGTGGTAACCATGGTGTTTATGACATTACTAGAGACAGAGCTTACATCACGTCTCAAAACCATGGCTACGCAGTTTCAAAGGATAGTCTAGATGAAAGTATTGTAGAAATCACACACATCAACCTGAATGATGATACGGTTGAGGGGTTAAGACATAAAACGCTTCCGGTTAGTTCGGTGCAATATCACCCAGAAGGGTCTCCAGGACCTAAAGATTCAACATATCTATTTGATCAATTCATTAGTGAAATCAAGGGGGCGAAATAATGTCATTAGATAAATCTCTTAAAAAAGTAATGATTATCGGTTCAGGTCCTATTATTATTGGACAAGCTGCAGAGTTTGATTATTCGGGTACACAGGCTTGTACAGCAGTTCGTGAAGAGGGTATTGAAACAGTTCTAGTAAACAGTAATCCTGCGACAATCATGACAGATAACCATGTTGCAGATAAGGTATATATTGAACCACTTACGCTTGAAAGTATTGAAAAAATCATCGACATGGAAAGACCAGATGGTATTTTGGCTGGATTTGGCGGTCAGACAGCACTAAATCTTGCCATGGATCTTGAAGAAGCGGGCATACTTGATAAGTATAATACGAAGCTTCTTGGTACAGACAGCGTTACAATTAAAAAAGCAGAAGATAGAGAAGCTTTTAAAGAGCTGATGCACGAAATAAACGAACCTACACCAGAGAGCATTATTGCAACGAGCCTTGAAGAATGTAAGGAATTTGTTGCAGAGCATGGCTTCCCAGTAATTATCAGACCAGCATATACCCTTGGTGGTACAGGTGGCGGAATCGCCGACAACCATGAAAAGCTAGCCGAAATCTGCAAGACGGGTATTGAAAAAAGCCCAATTGGTCAGATTTTACTTGAGCAAAGTATTGCGGGCTGGAAGGAAGTTGAGTACGAAGTTATTAGAGACAAGAAAGATAACTGTATTATTATATGTAACATGGAGAATATGGACCCAGTAGGCGTTCATACAGGCGATAGTATTGTTGTGGCTCCATCACAAACTCTAACTGACAAAGAGTACCAAATGCTAAGAGATTCCTCTCTGAAGATCATCAGAGCCCTTAAAATAGAAGGTGGCTGTAACATCCAGTTTGGACTTGATCCTAAGAGTAAAAAATACATTGTAATTGAAGTAAACCCACGCGTGAGCCGTTCAAGTGCCCTTGCATCGAAGGCGGTAGGGTATCCAATTGCAAAGATCGGTGCAAAAATTGCAATTGGTTACAGTCTGGACGAACTGAAAAACTATGTAACGAAAAATTCAAGTGCCTGCTTTGAGCCTGCTCTTGACTACATCGTTGTAAAGTTCCCTAAATGGCCATTCGACAAGTTCGGCAAAGCTATGAGAACCCTGGGTACACAAATGAAAGCAACAGGGGAAGTTATGGCAATTGGCAGATCCTTTGAGAATGCTTTCCTAAAGGCGCTTACGTCGCTAGAAGGTAAGTTTACGGGTCTGAGAATGTTCTCTATCATGGACATGAATGAAGACCAGCTACTAGAAAAGATCGATATGTGCGATGACGAAAGAGTGTTTGCCCTGTCTGAAGGTATTAGAAGAGGCTACTCTAATGAAAAGCTTCATGACATTACGAAAATTGACTACTGGTTCTTAAATGGCATCAGAAAAATCATCGCAATGGAAGAAAGACTAGCAAACGAACAGTTTGATAATGCTCTTTTATACGATGCAGAGTCAATGGGCTTCACAGATAAGGAAATCAGCGACCTGACTGGTCATAGCACAGATGAAATTATCCAGATAAGAAGCGAAAAGCACATCCAGCCGACTTATAAGATGGTTGATACATGCAGTGGTGAGTTTGATGCAGAAACACCTTACTACTACTCATGCTACGAAGAAGAAGATGAGAACGTCATTTCTGATCAAAAGAAGATCCTAGTTCTTGGTTCAGGACCAATACGAATAGGACAGGGTATTGAGTTTGACTATTCTTGTGTACATGGTGTGTGGGCAATCAAAGAGGCTGGTTACCAGTCACTTATGATCAATAACAACCCAGAAACAGTAAGTACTGACTTTGACATAGCAGACAAGCTATACTTTGAGTCACTTTATATAGACAACATTATGAATATTGTCAGAAGTGAGAAACCAGAAGGCGTTATCGTACAACTAGGTGGACAGACATCGGTAAATCTTGCAGAGGGTTTAACCAAACATGGTGTAAAGATACTAGGTACATCATTCGAATCTATGGATCTTGCTGAGGATAGAGAAAAGTTTGGAAACTTCCTAGATGGACTTTCAATTCCAAGCCCGACAGGCAACTCGGTAACAAGTGTAGAAGATGCACTAAAGACAGTTGAGAAGCTTGGGTATCCGGTTGTAGTTAGACCAAGTTATGTAATAGGTGGTCGTGCAATGGAAGTTGTTCATGACGATGAAGGTCTTGTGAGATACATGACCGAAGCGGTAAGCTTATCTAAAAAGCACCCAGTTCTTGTCGACAAGTATGTTAGAGGTACTGAAATTGAAGTAGACGCAATCTGTGACGGTGAAGACATACTGATCCCTGGAATCATGGAACATGTTGAAAAGACTGGCGTCCACTCAGGGGATTCTATCAGTATCTACCCTCATGTAACTTTGAGCGACGAAACGGTACAGAAACTTGTAGATTACACAAAGAAGATTGCAACCAACTTAAATACAGTGGGTCTTGTCAACATTCAATATGTGTTTGACGGCAAAGATATCTACGTAATCGAAGTGAATCCAAGAGCATCAAGAACAGTGCCGATTTTGAGTAAGGTAACTGGTGTTCCAATGGTAAAACTTGCAGTAGATGCAATGCTAGGCAAGAAGTTGAAAGACTGCGAGTATGGCACTGGTCTTATGGAAAATAAAGATCTGTATGCTGTAAAAGTTCCTGTATTCTCAGGTGAAAAGCTTACAGATGTAGATATGTACCTTGGACCAGAAATGAAGTCTACTGGAGAGGTTCTTGGTATGGACACCGATCTGAATGCCGCAATATACAAAGGCTTTGTAGCATCGGGTATAAAAATACCGACAGGTGGTACATTGTACGCTTCCCTAAGAGAAGTAGATAAAAATGAAGAAGGTCTTGAAGTAATTAAAGGCTATGTAAACTTGGGTTTCGAAATATGTGGGTCTGTAAGTACTGTAAACTTCCTTAAGAAAAACGGTGTTGATTGTAAAATGCTGGCTCAGTACGAAGTTGAGAATTATATTAAAAATGGTAAAATTAGCATGATGATCAATACACCAACTCGCGGTAACGTGAAAATGAGCGCTGGCTTTAGAATTAGAAGAAAGTGCATCGAGCAGAGAATTCCACTGTTTACGTGTATTGAAACTGCCAAAAACGTTTAAGACTGCAATTAGAATTAAAACGAGTGGTGAAGAAGTGAAGTATCGTACTGTTAAAGAGTACTTGAATATTGGGTAGTACTATCGAAATACTACTTTAGAAGTAATGAGCCTGTTGGAAATAATACTCCATCAGGTTCTTTTTCTATGAACTTGTAAGTCTATATTACGAGGTCTTTGGGTATAAAGCTATTATGTAGAGTGAAATAGTGGAGATTAAATTGAGGAACACATTAGTGGAGGCAAAATGAGACTATTTTTTGTAATCTATATTGTAGTGTCTATTGCCTATTTGGTTATTGGACTCATAACAATTTTGCATAATAGAAGAGAATATATCAATTTAAACTTTTTTTCTATATGTTTAAATTTGAGTTTTTGGGCATTTATGCACGGGGTTATTCAGTTTACAGATTCCGTTGAAATCGTCAGTTTTTTCAGGAGAATTATGATTATTTCCTGGTCTAGTTTGTATGTTCAAATCCTCTATTTTTCCATATTTCTGACCAATAATAAAAAGCTTTATAAGGGACGTTTGATCAACGTCCTAATAATGGCACTTCCGATTTACAATTACATTTTTTATTTTACGCAACCAACCGGGACAGTAGATTTACTGGACACACCCTATGGCTGGTTGTTTTTACACCCTCAAAACCGCGGATTTTTATGGGATCAGTTGTTTAATATATATTATTTGCTCTATATGGTTTTATCTATTGGAATGATTATAGTTTGGCGAAAAAATTCTAATAGTATGCGAGAAATAAAACAGGCAAATATTATTATTACTGGCTTCTTTACTGTACTTGTATTGGGATCAATAACCGACGTTGTGTTTCCGATGATAGGTATTGTATTTATACCGCCATTATCTGTTGTGCTTATACTGGGTGTTATTTCAGCGATGTGTTACGCAATAATAAAGTATAAGCTGATGAATATAACGCCTGAAAGCATTATGATGGATGTATTTATGAAAATGGAAGAAGGGATTGTCATTACGGATTCCAATGATGTTATTATTGGAATTAATGCTGGAACGAAAAAAATTACAGGATTCAATGAAACTGACCTTATTAGGAAACAACTGACTAAAATTATGGATTTAGAGGCGAATTCTAATGAACTGTCGGGTGTAGAATTGATTATCAACGACAATGAAGGACGTGATATAAACATTTTACTGTCCAAGATTTATCAGTATGATCAGTTTGGAAAAATTCTTGGATCTGTATACACGTTTCAAGATATAACCCTTCTTAAGAATATGCAGTCACAACTCGAAACAGCACGAGAGAAACTTGAGGAGAAGGTATACCAAAGAACAAAAGCCCTCTCAATCAGTAACGATAAACTGAAAACGGAAGTTAAAATACGTATGGAAAAAGAAGCAGAAATTAATCGTCTAATCTACACGGACTACCTTACTAGTTTGCCAAATAGAAGGTACCTAAATTTAATGCTTCAGAATATTGTTAACAATGCAAAGCTAGATGCAACAAGTACTGGTGTCCTATTCTTGGATTTGGATAACTTTAAGCTGGTTAACGATAGCATGGGTCATGATGCAGGGGATATTCTTCTAAAAGAAGTTGGAAAGAAACTGAAGGCAACTTTGAGAGACGAAGATTGCATATGTCGTGTTGGGGGTGACGAGTTTGTCGTGCTCCTCGAAAATGTAAAAAGTAGGCGTTCGGTTGATAGGGTTTGTGAAAAAATCTTGAAAATGTTTGAATCTGAATTCATAATTAACGATGTGATTATACATGTGAAAGGAAGTATTGGTATTTCTATGTATCCTGATGATGGTGATGCGATTGATACGATTTTGGAAAATGCTGATATTGCAATGTATAGGGTTAAAGAGTCACACAAAAACGGTTATTTATACTATGCACCATCAATGAGAGTCGGCATGGATGAAGCAATGTATTTAACAAATGAACTATATAAAGCATTAGAGCAAGAATCGTTTGAGGTCTATTATCAGCCTCAGATAAATAGCGAAACACATGAGCTAACAGGTTTTGAAGCATTGCTTCGATGGATGCATCCTGTTAGAGGGATGATTATGCCACATAAATTCATTCATCTGGCTGAAAAAACGGGCTTGATTCATCCAATCGGTATGTGGATTATAAGAGATGTTTTTGAGCAACTAAACGCATGGTCACCACACTTTAAAGATAACTTTACAATTGGTGTGAACTTATCCCCGAATCAACTAATGAACTCTGACTTTATTGCAAACTTAGAACAACTTGTAAAAGAGTTCAATATCTCACCACATCGTATTGAGTTTGAAGTAACAGAGGGTATTTTCATTAGTAAATCTAAAGTAATAGAAAAAAATCTATCACTGATTAAGGCACTGGGTTTCTCGATTGCAATAGATGATTTTGGTACAGAATATGCATCTATGACTTATTTAAAGTTTATGCCACTTGACCGAATTAAAATTCCTAAAGAATTTATTGGTGGAATCGGTATACACAAACAAGATGAAGCGATTATTAAGTCTATTATTACTTTGTCTGATCAACTTGAATGTAAAGTTATTGCAGAAGGTGTTGAAACTTTAGAACAGGTTGAGTTTCTTACTAAGCATAGATGTACTGTAATTCAAGGCTATTACTATTTTAGACCAATTGCCTCCAAAGAAGCACATAAGCAGTTTTTCAGTGTGGAGTTTAGTGACCATACAGGTAGGGTTCCTATAGAACACTGGGTTGAGTGAAGACAATACAGAATATGAAATGTAACACGTTGCATGGATAACTACCAACTGGTATAATGACGTGGTACTAATAAAAGAATACAGATAGTTCACTAAATGGATTAAACATATATATGAGGTGTAATTGTGATTGTAAATAAGAAAATAAGAGGTTTTATTTGTACAACAGCACACCCTTTAGGATGTGCAGATAATGTCAGTAAACAAATAGAGTACGTTAAGTCACGTGGAGAAGTGAAAGGGGCAAAACGTGTTCTGGTTATAGGTGCATCAACTGGATATGGACTTGCATCGAGAATAGTTCAGGCGTTTGGGGCGAAGGCTTCTACGATCGGAGTATTTTTTGAAAAGCCTGCTGTGAAAAAGAGAACGGGTACTGCGGGGTGGTACAACTCTATTGCGTTTGAAAAAGAGGCAGAGAAGCAAGGTGTGTACTCAAAAAGTTTTAATGGCGACGCATTTTCTAATGAAATGAAAGAGACGATTATTGAGACTATTAAACAAGACTTAGGTACTGTTGATATGGTTGTATATAGTTTAGCGTCTCCTAGGAGACAAATGCCTGATTCAGGAGAAGTGAAACAGTCGGTTCTGAAACCTATTGGGTTTACATACAATAACAAAACTATGGATTTCCATACAAGGGTAATTTCAGATGTGTCTGTTGATCCTGCCTCACCAGAAGAAGTTCAAGCAACAATTGATGTAATGGGTGGGGACGACTGGTGTTTATGGATGAAAGCCCTGAAAGAAGCTAATGTTCTTGCTGAAGGTGTTAAGACTGTAGCATATTCTTATATTGGACCAAGTGTCACACATGCTGTGTACCGTGAGGGTACAATTGGACAGGCGAAAGCACATCTTGAAGCATCAGCGGGTGTAATCACAAAGGAATTGAGTGACTTGTCTGGAGAGGCTTATGTCTCTGTGAATAAGGCTTTAGTAACACAGTCAAGTTCTGCCATTCCAGTTATTCCACTTTATATTGCAGCACTTTATAAAGTTATGAAAGAAAAAGGCCTACATGAAAATTGTGTTGAACAGTGTTACAGGCTATTTAACGAGTTCATGTTTGAAAAAGAAGTACCAGTGGATGATGAAGGACGTATTCGAGTTGATGACTGGGAAATGAAAGAAGATGTACAAAAAGAAATTGTAGAAGTATGGAAAGAGCTAAGTTCTGACAATATTGAAACCTTAACTGATATTAAAGGATACCGTGAAGAGTTTTATCAGCTTTTTGGATTTGACATTGATGGTATTGATTATACTCAGGACGTCGATGTAGAAGTGACTCATCCAAATGTGTTGAGTGTAGTAAACAAATAAATCAAATACAAATATGTATAAAAAGAACCAGATGGGACTCGCTAAGAGCTAATCCTATCTGGTTCTTGAATTTTAACGAGTAATTGGTTCTAGTTACTAGCTGAAGCAGAGATGACTTCAACATCCATACCTTTTTGAATAGCAGACATGTTAACTTCTAGCATTTCAGGACGCTTTTTAGTTAACTTTGTCATTACTTTCTTGATCTTGTCAGTATCTACAAGAGTAAGGTGAGGAAGAAGAGCACCTAGACATACCATGTTGCCAATGCTTGGGCTACCAAGTTCGTTAGCAATATCTGTAGCAGGTACTTTAACGATTGTAATATCATCACGATCAATGTTAATGTCTGCTAGAGAAGAGTTAACAACAAGCACGCCGCCAGGACGAACTCTTGACGCAAATTTCTCATAAGCAGGCATATTCATAACGATAGCAGCATCAGCTTGATCGATTACTGGTGAGAAAATTTCCTCGTCAGACAGAACAACCGAACAGTTCGCTGTACCACCACGCATTTCAGGACCATAAGAAGGGATCCATAGTAATTCTAGGTCAGAATCCATACCTGTATAAGCCAGTACTTTACCAAGGAACATTACGCCTTGTCCACCAAAGCCGGCAATAATGACTTTATCCATCATAGCTTTGCAACCTCCTCAGTAACTTTTAATTCACCCATCTGATAGATTGGCATCATGTTTTCTCTTAACCATTTCAAACTTTCAACAGGCGATAAACCCCAGTTTGTTGGGCAAGTAGAAAGTACACTTACAAATGCGAAGCCAAGGCCAGCCATTTGTACTTGGAATGCTTTTTTAATACATTTTTTAGCCTTTGCAATTTCCTTAGGTGAGTCAACTGAAACGGCAGCTACATAAACTGCACCATCAAGGTTTGAAAGTAGTCTAGGCATATCAATAGGCATACCATTTTTTACAGTGTCTTTACCGAATGGGCTTGTTGATGTTTTCATACCATCAAGAGTAGTTGGTGCCATTTGACCACCAGTCATACCGAAGATAGCATTGTTTACCATGATTGAAGTAATGTTTTCGCCACGAGCAGCAGAGTGGATCGCATGCTGTGTACCGATTGCTGCAATGTCACCGTCACCTTGGTAAGTGAAAACCATACGATCAGGCAGGGCACGCTTAGCACCGATACCAACCGCTTGTGCACGGCCGTGAGCCGCACCGATAAAGTCACAGCTGAAGAAGTCCTGGCTAAATCCAGCACATCCTACAGGTGAAATACCGATTGTATTATCAATGATTTCAAGTTCTTCTAAAACTTCAGCAATAAGGCGCATGATAGTACCATGTGTACATCCTGGACAGTATGAAAATGGTACGTCCGTAAGACCAGCGCTACGGCCAAAGATTTTTTGCATTTCTTTACTCATGCTTAGGCCTCCTCTTTTAGATCGAATTTAGTCATCAGATCATCAAGAATTTCATGCTCAGTAGGTAGCATACCACCTTGACGACGGAACAGGTAAACTGGCTTCTTGCACTGAACGGCAAGCTGAACGTCTTCGATCATTTGACCAGTGTTAAGTTCTACTGTAACAATACCTTTTAGGTTATCAATTAGAGGAGCAAAAGCTTTTTTAGGGAAAGGCCATAGTGTAATTGGACGGATTAGACCAAGTTTGATGCCTTTTTTACGAGCATTAAGTACAGTAGACTTACAGATACGACCTGTAGTACCGTAGCTTACAAGTAGGTATTCAGCATCTTCTGTTTGGAACTCTTCCCACATTTGCTCTGTATCTTCAATGTGCTTATATTTTGCTTCCCATTTAAGGTTATTCGCTTCACCGATCTCATTTGTCAGTGAGTAACTAGCGAGAACTCGCTTTTCACGACCCTTAGCGCCGTCTACGATCCAACTTCTGTCGTATTCAGGTGCCTCTGGACGTTCTTTAAGTAGAACTGGCTCCATAGTTTGACCAAGGAATCCATCAGTGTGAAGGATAACCGGGTTACGGTGCTTGTCTGCTAGGTCAAATGCTTGCATAGTATAATCGTAAAGCTCTTGTGCAGTTGAAGGAGCAAGTACGATTGTACGGTAATCACCATGTCCGCCACCACGAGTAGACTGGTAGTAGTCAGATTGAGCAGGACCAAGGCCGCCAAGACCAGGACCACATCTGTTTACGTTAACTATAACCATAGGCAGTTCAACTGCAGCTGCGTATGAGATACCTTCTTGCTTCAGGCTGACACCTGGGCTAGAAGAAGCAGTCATTACACGGTTACCTGTACATGCAGCACCGTAACACATGTTGATTGCACCAATTTCATCTTCAGCTTGTACCATGTCGCCGCCGCGTGTTGGGAATTGACCAGATAGGTATTCAACGACTTCTGTAGATGGTGTGATAGGGTAACCGAAGAATAGCTTACAGCCTGAACGGATTGCTGCTTCACCAATGATCTCGTTACCTTTTAAAAGAATTCTTTCAAGTTCCATGGCTACCTCCTAGCGTTTTTCTCTGTACACTTCGATGGCTACATCTGGGCATACAGTAGCACAGAGAGCACAGCTGATACACTTTTCCTGGTCCGTACAGACAGCAGCAAAGTATCCTTTTTTATTGGCTTGATCACCAATTTTTAGAATCTTCTTTGGACAAATGTCGATACAAAGACCACAGCTTTTACAGTATTCTTGCAAAATGTTGACTTTATTCAATGGACGCCTCCTTAAAAATGTTGAAAACGATTTCTTGATCAAAAATTAAAAGGGTAGTCAATTTATTAAAAAATTTCAACCCTTACAAGTATTTTATAATACTATTGTACATATTTTAATCACATTAGTAAAATACTGTTTACGAATTTCAGTTATCAGTTTTACTTATAAGTGGTATTATGTATTTGAAGAAGAGTTATTATAATAGAAGAGTCAGGAGATTCTTATGGATATTAAGCAATTAAAATACTTCATTGCTGTCGCAGAAAAACTGAGTTTTACAGAAGCTGCTAAAAGTTTGTTTGTAGCACAGTCTGCTGTAAGTCAGCAAATATCTGAACTTGAAAAAAAGTTGGGTTTTCCCCTTTTTAATAGAAACAGAAGGTCGGTTAAACTCACACCAGCTGGAGAAGTCCTATATAGTCAGGCAACGAGTTTGCTTAAACAGCTTGATGAAGTGGTTGAAATAACAAAGAATGCCCATTTGGGGTATCAGGGACACCTACGTATTGGATACATTGGTTATGGAGACCGTACGTGGTTACCACCGATCCTTAAGGCTTTTCAAGAGAAGTACCCTAATGTCAGTTTAGAAGTGAATCGATACCATCAAGGGGAACTTACCAAGGCATTAAATGAAGATGCGCTCGACTTGGTTATTACTTTCTCATTTGGTATATCTGGAGTGAGCGAATCAACAAAGCAGCATTCAAAAATTGAAACACACCATGTCTGCACAGAAATTCTTTGTGCAGTTTTAGCATCCGACAGTGTTTTGGCAAATGAGTTGTCCAGTCAGACTATTAATATTAAAGAATTGGCAGATGAACCGTTTATTATTCAAAATCGACATGAATCCCCGCAAGGATTTGATAAAACTCTGCAAATCTGTAGTGAACATGGGTTTTCTCCACGTATAGTGAATACACCTAATTTAGTTCAAACAGTTCTGGTTCTTGTGGAAGCACATATGGGGGTAGCGTTACTTCCAAGAAGTTTAAAAGACTATGCAGGTCCTAATCTTACATTTTTCCCACTTGATATTAAAGAAGAGCATAGACAAAATGATATTGTTGCTGCTTGGAAAGTGGGGAATAATAATCCATCCTTAAAACATTTGATTGAGCTAATTACGGAGGGGGCTACTTGAACGACAGAACTATAGTAAAGTAAATGGAAATCGAAAGTAATTGGTTTTACTCAATAAAAATGGTCATCAACCGTTCAGTATCGATTGGAAACTGATTGGTTGATGACCATTAAATATAGTTAATAAACTATTAGTAAGCTTTATTTAGTCCAAGAAACTTTTATGCCACCATCAATTGTTCTGCCAGTTCCACAGTATAGGTAGACATAGTAATCATCATCTGCAGGAACATCTTTAAATGTTACAGTGCCGCCGCTAGTTGATGAGACTTTAGCATAACCTTCTTCAATATTTCCCCAACCTCTTCTGTATAAAGTAATGGAAATGTCAGAACCTGAGATACCAGTACTTGGTGTTATTTTTACTGTAACATCTGCACCATCACCAACCTCAAATTGTCGTGAGCCTAGTCCGCCAGACATCTCATAAGTCGAGCTGAACGAACCAGAACCTGCAAATGCGGATACTGACATTGTAACAAGTAATACTACAACGAGAATTAGTGATTGAATCGAACTTCTTTTAGTCATTTTGCGTCTCCTTTAAAATATACTGTTTGCTTCCAACTTACTGTTAACAAGTAAAAATATAACATTTGTTATACACGATATGCAACGAAGTATCATGAATAGACCTTTAAATTTCATGTTCGGAATGAAAGGGCTGAATAATTCTGACTATTGCTGTGTCGATAGTTTTGTAACAGATGTTATTGTACATGTCAATTAAAGGGTCATATGATAGGTGGTTATGGGAATAAATGAGTGAAAAATGAACTCGTTAATTGTGAGACTATTCGGAAAAATGCTGTTTTTTTACAAAATGTTGTATAATGCTTGGATATGTGATATTATGCGACAGGAAAATGCTATCAATTATATAATCGGGGGTTAGGAATGAAATCATTTATTGAAATTGTTGACTACATTGTAGCAGCAGGAAAAGGGAAAGTAGAAAAAAAGTCTAGAGGACTAATTCTACAGGGTATTTTGGCTGGTATGTTCATCGCTATGGGTGCGATTGGATACTTTAAGCTAGCTGCATATACAGCTGATCCAGGTCTTGGAAAGTTCTTAGGAGCACTTATCTTCCCAACAGGTATCATTGCAATTCTGTTACTAGGCGTTGAATTATTCACAAGTGACTGTATGGCAATTCTAAGTGTTTATAAAAAAGAAGTAGAGCTCGGTCGCTTTATGAAGATGTTAACAACAGTTCTTATTGCAAACCTAGTTGGTGCTATTATTATGGCTCTTCTAAGTACTGGTGCAGGCATCTTTAGTCACAAAATGCTTGAGATCGTCGCTAAAGCTGCTGTAGGTAAAACTACAATGCCAATCGGACGTATGTTTATTAGTGCAGTTCTGTGTAACATCATCGTTTGTAGTGGTGTTATGATGGCTTACAGTGCAAAAGATGTTGTTGGAAAGATCTTTGCAATCTGGTTCCCAATCTGTTTATTCGTACTAAGTGGAACAGAGCATATTGTTGCAAATATGTTCTATCTTATGATGGCGTTCTTTAATGGCGCAGATGTAACTGTAGCTGGCATCCTAACAAGTTTTGGTGTAGTAACTGTAGGTAACTTCATCGGTGGCGGTATTGTTATTGCTGGTGTTAACTACTACCTAGATCAAGATCTAAGAGTAAAAAGCACTACTGCTGTTAAAAAGGCAAAATAGAAAGTTAAATACCTAAGTTAAATAATAAAGAGTGATTTGTAGTTAACGCATACCGTTAGTTATAAATCACTTTTTTTATATGTTTTTGAAATAACACTTTTATACTTTATAATGTTAATAGAGTAATTAATATAACAATATGACTTGTCCTAAAAGTCAGAATATATGTTTTAAATACTGGGAAGGAGTAACAACTTGAAACTTATATCATGGAATATTGATTCATTAAATGCAGCCTTAACAAGTGATTCAAATAGGGCGATACTTTCAAGAAAAGTTATAGACACGATTTTGGAGCAAGACGCTGATGTCATTGCTTTACAGGAAACCAAACTGCCTGGCAAAGGGCCAAGTAAGAAGCACATGGCATCCTTGGCAGAGTATTTTAAAGGGTACACTTATATATGGAGGAGTTCCCAAGAACCAGCTAGAAAAGGATATGCAGGGACAATGTTCTTGTATAAAGATAAATACGAGCCTAAGGTTACTTATCCTGAAATTGGTGCACCAGAGACTATGGATCTGGAAGGAAGAATTATCACTTTAGAGTTTAGCACGTTTTATCTTACTCAGGTGTATACACCAAATGCAGGAGATGGTCTTAAAAGACTAAAGGAAAGACAAGTTTGGGACGAAAAGTATGCTGAGTATCTTCAAAGTTTAGATAAAGACAAAGCCGTATTAGCAACTGGAGACTACAATGTTGCCCATAATGAAATAGACTTAGCACATCCTGATAACAATCGGAAATCAGCGGGCTTTACTGATGAAGAGCGTGAGGGATTCTCAAACCTTCTGAACAAGGGATTCACTGATACTTTCAGACACATACATGGTGATGTAACTGGGGCATATACCTGGTGGGCACAAAGGGTAAAGACGAGTAAAATCAATAACTCTGGATGGAGAATAGATTACTGGTTGGTGAGTGACAGAGTAGTTAATATGGTCACTAAATCTGAAATGGTGGATTCTGGCGAAAGACAAGACCATACACCAATTCTGCTTGAGATAAGTTTAGACGCTTAGAGGTGTTACTTTGACCTATCATGACCAATGAGTTTGATGCATATTGATAAAGGAGTGAAGGCGCATGGAACACGGCCCTGTAACACAACTAACGATCGATGAGCTTGCTAAATACTTAAGAAATCTGATACCAGCAAATATTCCTAAGTCGTATGCGCTAAAAAGTAGATTTGAAAGCGTGGCGAGAGAGTCGGATATTCTTAGTGGTGTGGTTGCATATAGAAATTTTCTGTATGAGTTTAATGACCGACTTATATCTGATGGAAGTCAGTATTTTAAGCTAAGGACAAACCCTAAAAAAGATACTGATTATCCTTTATTGTATAGCATAACAGACCTCTTAGCGGATATCGGGTATTACGGTAAACTCGCTGATAGTGGTGATGCAATACTGGTTACTGAATTACCATCATTCACAGCGTCGATCGGTGCGAACGGACGAAGAAAGCAGCCTAGAAACTCTGCTGTTAAATTCACTGAAGCCTTGCGATTTTTAGCACTTTGCGGGTTTGATTTTCATGGCATTGATTTAAAGGCAAAGAAGATAAGTGTTTCTGAAGGTTTACTAATTGAAGTAAGTTATCCGAATGCACCGATGCTACTAACTGGTTTAAAAGCAATGTCGATTGCCGATATTGAATTAAGAGTAAAGCGGTATATAAGTGATTATAATCACGATAATCTTTTACTGTGCGATTATAGATTGCTAAAAGAAAATGATACAGAGTCAGTTGATGTTTTAAATGATTTCTTACATCCCTTACCTGAAAAAGTAAAGGCATTTATACTTGATTTGCATAGTGATCAAATCGATATGGGGATGACCTGCGAGCCAATGATATCAACATTCCAAGCTCAATTTGCATACTCCTATATTAAAAATAGTCAAAATTCATTAACCTTTAAGGATGTGTATCAAAAAAGAACATGGGAGATTGCATTATCGACAAAACATGGATATAACTTAGTTGTTAGAGCCAAAAAAACTGATAAGTATCCTGAAGTTATTGAAAAGTTACCAGAACGGTTACAAAGAAAAATAGAAATAGGATATGGCTGTGACAGAACGTTGTATGATCAACCTTGCCAACGAGGCTGTCAAGGGATGCGTTTTGAACTAGATGAATCGATACTTGATATCAGTGACGGTATTAAGACATGGCTTGATAAGGAATTGTCTTATAAGATGTAGAACTATATGACTGCCCTGAAGTCTTTTATAGACTTTGGGGCTTTTCTATTTCAATTTACTTATAAATCAGTTGTAATGTTTTTTATCGAGTTAATATGTGATAAAATGAAATAAACCGAACTGATGTTTGCTAGAATGTAGGTGTGTTATGAAGGAAAATGAAAATATATATGTTGCGATTGACTTAAAGTCGTTTTACGCTTCTGTTGAATGTCTTGAACGAGGACTCGACCCATTAACAACACATTTGGTTGTAGCAGATGCAAGTCGATCAGAAAAGACAATATGTTTAGCTGTATCCCCATCATTAAAGGTTTATGGCATTCCAGGTAGAGTAAGACTATTTGAAGTGGTTCAGAAGATTAAAATAGAAAATGACAATCGTGCCCAGAAAATTTCTAGTAAGACTCTAAGTGGAGCTTCGTATCACGCACAGGAGTTAGAACATTCTCCAAGTACAGCAATAGATTATATAGTTGCACCTCCGAAAATGGCTTTATATATAGAGTATAGTACACGGATTTACAACGTGTATTTAAAATATGTTGCCCCAGAAGACATCCATGTTTATTCTATTGATGAGGTGTTTATAGATGTAACGAATTATCTAAAGTATTCGAATCAAAGCCCAAGAGAATTTACGAAAATGATTATAAAAGATGTGCTTGAAACAGTGGGGATCACAGCAACTGCGGGCATAGGAACAAATCTATACTTAAGTAAAATTGCAATGGACATAGTTGCCAAAAAATAGATGCTGATTCTGACGGTGTGAGAATTGCTGAACTCGATGAGTTAGAGTATAGAAAGTTACTGTGGGACCATCAACCACTCACTGACTTTTGGCGTGTTGGAAGAGGATATGCTAAGAAGCTTGAAAAGCACGGATTATACACTATGGGTGATGTTGCAAGGTGTTCGTTAGGTGGTGACGATTCTTTTCACAATGAAGACTTGTTATATGATTTGTTTGGAGTGAATGCAGAACTCTTAATTGATCATGCTTGGGGCTGGGAACCGTGCAAACTTGAGCATGTAAAAGCCTATAAACCATCTAGCAAAAGTACAGGTGCTGGACAAGTTTTACTTCGGCCGTATGAATATGAAGAAACCAGAATTATTGTAAAGGAAATGACAGACCAATTGGTTCTTGATTTAGTGGATAAAAACCTTGTGACTGATCAAATTGTATTGACCGTGGGATATGATATTTCAAACTTATCAGACCCAGAGCGGCGAAAGCGCTATAAAGGCCAAGTGAAGACAGACTATTATGGACGAAAAATACCAAAGCATGCTCATGGTACAGTCAACCTAGAAAGACTGACTTCATCTACAAAGCTTGTTATGAAAGCGGTAATGCAGCTCTTTGATGATATCGTGGATGAGGCTTTACTAGCAAGACGCGTTAATATTGTAGCCAACCATGTTGTGGATGAAGGCTCTATTAAAGATGATGTAAACTACGAGCAGCTAGACCTATTTACAGATTATGATAAAAAACCAAGGCGGATCTTGAAGAGAATTCCATGTTGGAAAAGGAAAAGAAGCTTCAACATGCGCTGCTAGATTTAAAGAAGAAGTTTGGCAAGAACTCTGTTCTAAAGGGTATGAACTTGCAAAAGGGTGCCACGGGAAAAGACAGAAACAATCAGATAGGTGGTCATAAAGCTGACTAATATTCAAATAGAGTTCATCAGTTATAAGGGGTCAAATAGCCATGGGTAACCATATTAATGAAAAAGAGAAAAACTATGATGACATAATTAACTTACCTCATCATGTATCTCGTAAAAGGCCACAAATGCCTTTAGCAGATAGGGCAGCTCAGTTTTCACCATTTGCAGCGGTAGTAGGTCATGAGGCTTCTGTGACTGAAGCTGCCAGGTTAACAGATGAGAAAAGAGAGTTAGACGAGGCTCAAAAAACGATTATAAATGAACAACTGAATAAAATTCAAGCTCAAATTCAAGATCAGATTCAAGTTGGTGGACAATCTGAAACTGGGGTCGAAGTGGAAATTGAACACTTTCAAGCCGATACACTCAAAACAGGTGGCCAATATATAGTGAGAAAAGGTATGGTTCAAAAGATTGATGTCTATACTCGAAGTGTCCATATGGCGGGCGGGACCGAAATTGCGATTGATAATGTGTTTAGGGTTGTGATTTTATAAATAAACCTCACGAAAAATCGTGAGGTTTTTGGTTTCCAAATGAAACTTTACTTTATTAGACGTCTAAAATTTGGATTTCAGCAATGTTCATAGCGTGGTCACCAACGCGCTCGATATTATTAATTAACTCTAAGAATAAAATACTTGACTTAGGTTGGCAAACACCGTCGGTTAGACGTTTTATATGCATTTTTTTAAGTGATTTTTCTAGTTCGTCAATTCGATCTTCAATTTCAACAACTTTTTTAGCTTTGTTCTCGTCTTCTGACTGGAAACTTTCTAGAGATATATGAACTGCGCTTGAAGCAGTAGTATAAATATCTTGTAGTTCTTGAATTGCCTGATCAGAGAAGCTAATTTTATTTGCAAACTTATATTCTAGAAGTTCAGCAATATTTTCAGCATGATCACCCACTCTTTCAATATTGCTTACAATATGAAAGTGTGAATCGATTGTTTCGCGCTGTTCAGGAGAAAGAGACGCATTTGAAAGTTTCACCAAATAGTGAATAATCTCTTCTTCCATTTGGTTGATTTTCTTTTCGGTTTCAAATATTTCTTCAATCTGTGAAGGTGAATTTGAGATAAAACCTTCCATAGCATTACCGAACGACGTTTTTGCAAGATTGCCCATGACAGTAATCTCATTTTTTATTTGTTCTAGTGCAATATATGGTGTTTCCATCATTCTATCATCAAGTGCAAGTGAGTATTCTTTTTCCTCTTTTGTATCTTGTTGAGGTAATAGTATAAATACAAACTTTACGATTAAAGGTGCAAATGGTAATAGGATCATGGTATTAATAATATTGAATAGGGTATGAGCCCAAGCAATTTGTCTTGCTGGGTTATCTGACATACGCTGAACAAGGTCCACTGTTATTCCTGACAAGAAGAGTGCAAAAATCAAGGTACCAAGCACTTTGATGGTAAGATGAATTAATGCGGCTCTTTTAGCAACTCGTTTAGTCCCGATACTTGATAGTAAAGCGGTAATACAAGTACCGATATTTGCACCGAGTAAAACTGGGAATGCAGATTCAATACTTAATAGTCCTGCGCCAGCAAGTGCTATCATAATACCTGTAGTTGCAGATGAACTCTGTATAACACCTGTGACCAAGAAACCCGTACCAATAGCCCAAAGTGTATCAATAGGTGTACCGCTGCCAAATCGTGTTAATAAGTTGGTAAATGGTTCATAGCTTCTTAGCGGTTTACAGGCACTTTTCATGATGTCCATGCCCATAAATAGAATACCGAATCCAATCAGTATTTCAGAATATTTCTTTACATTTGAGTTCTTAGTGGACAAATTTATGAGAACACCAAGTGCGATCGAAAAGGGTGCAAGCGCAGTTAAATTAATTGATACCAATTGCGCAGTGATTGTTGTACCTATGTCTGCACCCATTATAATACCAACAGACTGGGTTAGATTCATAATACCAGCATTAACAAGCCCAACAACCATAACCGTTGTAGCAGAGGAACTCTGTATAATTGCTGTTACAACCATTCCAATGAAAACTGCCATAATTCTATTCCGAGTCAGTGCCTCGATAATGCTTTTCATCTTATCGCCTGCGGATTTTTGTAAGCCATCCCCCATAACGTTCATACCATACAAAAATAGTGCAAGGCCTGTTACAATTTGAACCAAAATTTCTGCAATATTAAATTCTGCCATTACTTCTCTCCTTAAAATGAATAGTACTATACTCATCTATTTTACTAGAATTATTGGAGAAATAGAAACACTATTCATTATAAAATTGAAAAGATCTACATTTTCTTGTTATTTTTATGTTAAAACACTGTTAAGTGTCCCAGCCTAAGGGGAAGATGTAAAAAATTATCTGAATAAACTTTGATAGTGGCACATTAAGATAATGAATATATATGTACTTAGGAGTGAGTATGAAGACAAATACTAATTTGAGGGAGTAATATTACTTCATATGCACTTGTAGTCTGTTTATATTGATAGAGCAAATCGAATGTACTACAATGAAAAGGGAGTATATACTTCTTTCATAAATCTAGGGGGAAAACAACATGAAAAAAATTATATCACTACTTTTAGTATTTATTCTAATAGTAAGTGTGAGCACACTATCGTTTGCACAGTATAGCAGACCATCTGAATGGGCGCAGGAAAGTGTTGATAAACTAAAGATGACATTCGATTTTAAAGGATCTATCTTCGCTGATTATTCTGGAAACATCAGCCGAGGAGAGTTTATCTATCTCGCAGTAAAAGCTTATGAGCTATTAAATTATAATGATATTGAAATTGACCCTTCAATAAATTTTTCTGATACAAATGATAAATATGTGATTAAAGCTGCTAGTTTAGGTATTACTCAAGGTGTTGGACAAGGCAAGTTTGGATACAATGACGCTTTAACCAGAGAGCAACTCGCTACACTAATGACTAATACAATCAAGCTTATGGGGCATGATTTGGAAGATATTGATGGAGATCAGTTTACGGATGAAGAAAGCTTTAGCAGTTGGGCTAAAGAAAGTATATATTTCGTAAAAAAGAATGGTATCCTAAATGGTATTGAAAATGAAGAATTTGATGCACAAGGTTATGCAACTAAAGAAGAAGCTTTTGTGATTATATACAATACCTTGAGAAAGTATGGTTATGGTCAGTTTACTTTTTCAGATACAAGTGGATATGAAATGTCAGCTGATAGTATTATGCCTAATATTGAATCAATTAAGGAGAAATACAAAGGACATCTGACTTTTAATTTCGGGCAAGACTCACTATCAATTAGTTTTAAAGAGAGTGCAGACAATATAAGTTCATTCTCTGAAAATTTCTTGTCAGGTTCAATAGATATTTTTAACTATATTACCGTAGATTCCATTGCCAATCAGGCGCGTGATGAGGTCTATAGTGAATTACTTGGTAAAGATGAGTATACCTATATAAATGATGCAATAAGCGACTCAAAAAATGCAGTGAATACTCTCTATACAACTCCATCTGGGAAGTATGAGTTTACTTATAGCGAGGTTCTAAGACCACCATTTGGAAGTTATAGATATCAAACGATTACAGTTAGGCCTCTTGCGGTAGGTTTTAAGACGATTAAGTATACGCCTGAAGATCCTGAATATTGGGTTAGTTTTGCTGATAACGATGATGTCCAAGAAATCTTAAAAACTGTTCCTGAAGGAACTAAGGTATATAGCCATAATGGTCTTGTAATGATTGGTACTGACAACTATTTAAATCGAGGAGATTTGAATATTTCTACTCATGAAAACTTTGATGACATTAAATTTCAAATTACAGGTTGGTCTCAACTGGGAGTTCAAAGCACTTTAAAAGAATTTTTAAAGCTTTGGACACTTGATGGGGATGAAATTTTTAATTACTATGTTGATGCCCTTGCTGGAAAAACAGATATTGGTGTCGAAAAATGGGCAATTGCCAGCAATGGAACTGAATTCTTCTTAACAGGTGAGGGAATAGGCGATACTATTATTGTTAAAAAATAGGAAATGATGCTATTTATAGCCTATTAAAATACTTGGCTAATACAGATATTTTTGAGTTCTAGTTTCTAGGACTCTTTTTTATGTTTCTAAGTCAATAACAAACTGCTTATCCAAAAGGATAAGTGGTTTATGTATGGTGTCGAAGGTGGAGTTCCCTTATAACCCTATTGAAGAGGTATACGTTTCTCGAAAAAGGAATAGTCACTTACTATGTCTTCTGGATTTGACCAAATTAGAGCGTAAAATTAAACCACCCCCACTATTTGATTTACAAATAGTGGGGGTGGTCAACAATCTCAACCTCCATTTTTATAGTATGACAATAAAATAACAAAATGATAAGGATTCTCAATAGGTGTTCCATAGTTGGGCTTTGAAATCGCATGAATGGGAAATTATGGCGCAAAGCTAATTGAAAAGATAAGAATGAACTCATATGGAATTTGAGATCCGTATTAATAAGATAAGGTGAGAAAATCTATAGAGCGTATAGCGACTTGACTGTTTCAAAGAAAAACCGAGAGGTTGCCCTCTCGGATAATTTAAACAGTATGTAATGATTTAACACACTTATTGAACTTGTGGCAAGTAACCGTTGTAAGCTCGTTTAGGATCAAATGGTACATCACTATAGACCTTCCATGTGTTGTAGCTGCTAGTAATAGAAGGGATTGCATGAACTTCAAAATGCAAATGGATGCCATTGGTACCAGAATTGGACATAGTAGCAATCTTTTGACCTCGTGATACATCGTCACCAATGCCTACTAATATAGAGTCTACGTGAGTATAAACTGTACGATAGTATGTACCAGGTGCATTAAAGTCTGCGCCATCATGATTTATAGCAACTACATTACCATAACCTTCGTTGAATATACCTATAACTGTTCCTGACTGTGCAGCAAAAACAGATTGTCCAGTAGCGCCAGCAGTAGTTGGACCGATATCAATTCCTCGGTGTGGTCTTGTAGTTCCATTATCATTTGTTCTCTTTGTTCCCCAGTTACCATTTTCAACTATTCTTCTTGAAATAGTAGGCCATGAGAAGTGGGTCTGGATTGGGTTAAAATAGTATTCGGAGTTTGTAGGATAAGATCCTGCAAAAGTTGATGTTGAAGCGATAATCATCGCTACTGATAGTACAAGCAGTGTTAGGCGTTTCATGAATGGGTACCCCTTTCGTCTGTAAATGTTTGAGTTCTAAAGAAGTTAGAACATGCTACATCATAGGTGAATACAATTATTTAAAAATTTAGAAAATTCTGAAAATGACCATTCTTAAAGTACCACACTATTTGGTTTATATGTACAATAAATCATAATTGGGCATCAAAGTATCATATTTGACAGTGAGGAGAATACAAAGAGCTTGGTCGTTCGTGTATCGAATAGTAATATGTGAGTTGATGATCAAGATTCTGGAGAGTACTAAGCGTAGCGAGAGTGGTTCAAGGGCGCTAAAAATTCAACTGGAGAAAGTAAAGAAGACGACCGAGTACGGTGAAGGCGCCGAGAAGACGAGGACATACACATCATATATGAAAAATCACTATCTAATTCAAAGAATAGAAAACTTATGTGGAAAATATGTGTATAATGAGTAAATAAAAAAGCTGGACTATTGCAATAGCAACAGTCCAGCTTGATTGGTGCCGAAGGCGGGGATCGAACCCGCACGCTCCGAAGAGCTCTGGATTTTGAGTCCAGCGCGTCTGCCAGTTCCACCACTTCGGCATGTGGTGTTTGTCTTAACGACAAGATAAATATTACCATGAAATTGTTGAAATTACAATAGCTTCAGACAAAAAAGTTAAGATTTGGTTAAACGCAGAAAATTCAGAACGCGGATTAAGCTGAATAATATACTAAGATCTTTTCTTAGAACTCTTTCTACTTCCAGATTTTGATGATTTTCCTTTTATGTTTCTAGATTTTGGATGACCCGAATGGTTTTTTTTATCCTTAGACGGATATCCAGAATGGCTTCGTTTGGATTTATCCGCACGAGTTGTTTTCTTATCTTCTTTTGTAGGTTCTGACTTTTTAATTACCTCTGTCTTTTGAGGCATTTGCATACGATCAATGGTTAAGTCAATAAAGGACTCAATAGCTTCAAGTCTCTTAGCATCTTTTAGGGTAAGCATTGTAAATGCCACGCCGTATTGACCTGCTCGTCCTGTGCGACCAATTCTGTGAACATAATCCTCAGGGTTGTCTGGCAAATTATAATTAAATACATGTGTTACACCTTCTACATCAATACCTCGAGAAGCAACGTCTGTTGCGACTAGAAATTGAATGGTATTTTCCTTGAAAGCTCTCATAACATGCTCACGTTTAGATTGAGTGAGTGCACCGTGTAGAGGTGCGGCGTTGTATCCTGCTACAATCATTTCATCACATAAGGATTGCGTTCCCAGTCTAGAACGGCAAAAAACAATAGCCTTTTGAGGGTAATTTTGATCAATGATTTTCTGGAAATCTATAAATTTTCGTCGTCCAGAGGTTTCAACGACATACTGAGTAATATTCTCAAGAGTAATCTGTTTTTTAGGTGCCTTAACATAGACAGGATCATCAAGGCATTCTTCTGAAAATTCATTTACAGCTTTATTCATTGTAGCTGAAAAACAAAGAGTATGTTTATTTTCAGGAAGTTGGTCCATTATCTCGTCTAAGTCTTTTTTGAATCCAATATGAAACATTTGGTCAGCTTCATCAACAACGACTGTCTGTAGGGTGCTAAAGCTGATTGTACCGCGCCTAACATGGTCGAGTAAACGTCCAGGTGTTCCAACAACAAGCTGAACATTGCCACTGAGTTTGTGAAGTTGAGCCTGAATGTCTTGACCTCCATAAACACATAAAATATTAAGTGGCTTAAGAGCTGACAAATCTCTAGCTACACCAGCAATTTGAATAGCAAGTTCTCTGGTAGGCGTTATGATTAAACCTTGAATGTCTGGAATGTCATGATCTATTGACTGAAACATAGGAAGAAGGAAGGCAAGTGTTTTGCCTGTACCGGTCTGAGCTTCTGCGATGAGGTCTTTTCCATTAAATATATGTGGAATACTTAAAGTTTGTATTGGTGTTGGAGTTGTAATGTTATTGCACTCAAGAGCGTACACAAGGTCGCTTTTAAGGCCTAATTTATAAAAAGACATAATTGTGTTGTCCTCTTTCTTTTGAACTATGAATCAGTTAGGAAATAGGCTACAAGAAGACTCATTGTATCATAGGTTACATAACTCAGCATAGAAAATGTAAATAATAATTCGTATTAATTCCGATAAATTGATAGATTAATTTTGAAATTATCACAGAAAGGACACATCATATCGCTATAATGAATCTGTACTAACGATACCAAGTACATGATTCCTCGAAAAACCCCTGCAGCTTCGCTTACTGCAGGGGTTTCTCTTGTTCATAATATGTAAAGAAAATACAAATAAAAGGCCAATAGTTTTAAAAGTATTTTGCTAATAATTGAGAATGGTTATCGATTACCAACTTTTTTTGATATACTGTCTTTGACTGGAATGAAATTACTTCATGGTGAGAAGGAGCGAAAGTCATGAATACTGTACAGAATTACTTCTTCTGGGAGGATATGATCCGCCGAAACTCAGTAGATAATATACTTTATGGGAGTAGCGAGAGCATAACTAAGGAATCAATTTTCATTTACATAGGCATGATCGATAGAAAAAAACAAATATTTGAAGCGGGCTGGATTAACCATGCAAACATTCAAACTGCACTGGGATATCTACAACATGTCTTTATTCCAACTTGTTTTTACACTTGGATAGACAGACGTAGCGAAGGTTTATTTATACCACATTCGGGGTTTGACATTCTAATGGGTGAAGTCCTAAAGACACTGGACTTTGAAAATGATAAAGAGAAGTTTAATGACGCATGGATAATGGAAGACCACTATGAAAGTCTTGATTCTCTTTGGGGGGTTACAGACAGTGCAAAAACAGGAAAAATTAAGGCGTTTTGTGACCTGTTCAATACAACCTGGGATCATGATCCAGAGCAAAAGTTGTTTGTGAAAGTTTTCGACTCAACAAGTGAAATCTACGATTTTATTATTGGAAATTTTGACGATGTTTTTGAAGAGGTTATAGAGGAAGAACTAGAAATGAGAGTTGATAAGTTCCAGTTTATGTGTGAAAATGCTTACACAGAACCGCTTATGAATAAGAACTTTATTAAGATCTTAAATGCGAGAATGCCAATTTGCTTTTAAGAAAAGGCTACGTGAGGATTTAGCTCACGTAGCCTTTTTAGATTAAATATTATTGGGAAGGTGACAGGTATTTCTCATAATCATCCTCATCCCACTTGTGATCTTCTTTTATTTCATCGCTATCCATGAAATAGTATTTGTGACGAATTTTATCTGAATATGTGGGATCGTTCCATGTTGGGTCAAAGTGTGAATATTTACCGTTGTATTCAAGTATGTTCCAAGCATGTCGACTTGTTTCGCTGAATTCTCCAGTTGCATCTTTTGTGATTCCAAATATCAAATGATTCTCAAAACCAAGCTCATCAATTAGGACCTTAAATGCTTGTGCATATCCATCACAAACAGCACTGTTATCGACAAGAGCACCATAGGCAGTGTGGGTCGCGCCAGGGTGTAAACTAACATCAATATTCGGTTTGTGGTATGTTACATTATTTATGATATAGTCGTGTACTTTTAGTATTTTCTCACGGTCTGTCATATCATCCCTTATGATGTTACTTATAATTGCATCAACTTTTTTATCGAATATATTTTCCTCATCATCAACATTGTAGTAGTATCCGTCACCAAGAATATCAAATCCATCTAGTTGTCCAATGTATTCAACATCCCCATATCTAGTATAGCCAAATCCATTAGGTTTCTTATTTTCGAATTCAGCTATAAATAAACGATCATACGTTTCAGAATCATATATCTCAATTGATTCCTCCTCTGTACCAATGACCATTCTTTTTAAGCCAAGGTCGGGATAATTTATATAAATAAGAGGAAGTTTTTCGTTATCTTCATAATAGTTCATCACTTCAGCATAATATCCATCAATAAGATATCTTGTAAGTGAATGTCCATTTAATTCGTTGTCTTTATAGACTCTTGTATAAATATGTTCGGAATTGAACTCATGGAATGAACTTATTCCATGTTTGGTACCTTCTTTATACTGTGTTACTGCTGTATACTCCTCAGTAGGATTATATATGTAATGCATGGAATTACGTCTGTTTTCATTCCATTTACCATAATCAATAAAACCATCGGATTCGTATCTTGTACCTATGCCTTGGTAAGTGGTGAAGTTTTTCATTTCACCTTTATAAACTGAAGAAATATTGCCTGCGATCATCTGTGAATCGTCAAAACTATTGTTTGATTTTACAGCTGCATATCCTTCAGGTGTAATAGTTGCTAAAAATCTAAGTGTTCCATCCTGTAATTCTGTTAACTCCCATGTTCCATCAGATTGAACATGGAGTGTTGTGTGATTGTTTTCATCCTTTGATAAAACATAATCAGTTGAACCATCGCCATTTGTTAAAGGTGTAGAACTTTGCATGAGTGCATTTTTGATCATTTTGTAGTATTTTAGACGGTCGTTCAGCTCTGCAAAAACATCACTATATGTAGTAATTGAGTTTTCAGCAGTTTTTTTAAATTCCTCGAGTGTTTTATAAACCATAGTCAATTGACTTCTGCTTGTTTCAAACTCTAACTCTAGCACTTCACTTGTGTCAATAATATCGTCAAAAAAGCTTCGGTATTCGTCACCAGTCATGTCATCACCAGTGTTGTTATCGTGAAAAACATCTCCTAAAGTTAAAACGGCTTTAATAGGAATTTCTCCATCAATTACGTCTGCATAAGCCATTTGTGGAAAAGTAGAGGCTAGTAAGACCAGTGATAGTGATGCAGCAGCAATCCGTGTGGTCAGTGATTGTCTAAATGATTTTGTCATATAATAGTTCCCCCGATACAAGTATGCATATATTGTCCATCTAATTCTAATGTATTGATGTGTAAATTATGTGTTGTTATATACAACGTCATCATATATATTTGTTATGGATAATCTAGCACATTAATTGAAAGGAAGCATCTATTTTGAAAAAAATGACATCGATCTGTAAAGTTTGCAGTGGTGAAACTTACGATCTTTTTGATAAGCAATTTAATATAATGTATGTCAGGTGTAAAAGCTGTGGTTTTGTTCATCTTGAAGATGAACATCATGTAAGTTTCGATGAGGAACGAGCGGAGTATGATCTTCATGAAAATTCTATTGAGGATGAAGGCTATGTGAACTACCTAGATCGGTTTTTACAAACTGCTGTAGATCCCTTTGTAAAGTCAGGTAAAGCACTTGATTATGGCTGTGGTCCTGAAGCTGTCTTAGCAGTACTTGTAAGACAAAGAGGTTTCACTGTTAAAACGTATGATAGACACTTTGAACATGACAAAGATGCCTTTGAACATAGGTATGATCTAATAACCTCTACTGAGGTCTTCGAGCATTTTCATGATCCCTGTATTGAAATGGGAAAAATTTGTGATTTGCTAAAAAGTGGTGGTTTACTATCTATTATGACAAGTGTCCCGCCAGAAGATAAAGCCTTCCTTAACTGGGGGTATAGAAGAGAGCAAACACATATATCATTTTTCACTAAAGAAGCATTTAAAGTACTAGGTAATAAATGTGGTCTTGAACTCATTTATCATGACAATAAACGTATTACCGTGTTTAAGAAGATGAAGTAGTATGGGAACTTGATTGATTATTTATATCATACTAAAATACTCGGAATTTGTTAAATCTTCTTTAAGAATATTGCGATAATAGGACTATGGTGCTATAATGGTTTACATAACTGAGTTTATATTGGGTAAATGCTCGCTTAGGCGGGCTTATATAATGTTAGGATGGTGAATTTGTGGATCCATTAACACATGGTGTTATCGGGCTTGCTATATCGTCTTTTTCAGGGCAGGCAGTTAGCTTCGATAATCCTATTTCAATTGGTGCAGCTTTAGGTGCAATGTCTCCAGATATAGATGTTGTATCAAGACTATTCTTTAACGATATGGTTTATTGCAAGCATCATAGAGGGTTTTCACACTCGCTTCCATCACTTTTAGTCTTGTCAGGACTAATCACTTCAGGATTATCGTTTATGTTTCCAGAAATGATTATTTGGCAAGTTTTCTTATGGACTTTTATTGGTGCAATTTCTCATACGGTGTTTGATATATTAAACTCCTATGGCGCTATGCTCCTCAATAAGAAAGTGAAGGCGAGTCTATTATCGTTGTACGATCCAGTCTTATCTGTAATAGCACTGTTCCTGATTTTCTTCAGATATCATAATGTGATTAGTCTTACAACATCAGCAGGTTTGTTTTTCCTTTATATAGGTGGGCGAATTTGGATGAAGAGACACGCTAAGAGAAAAATTGCAGAACACTATGGACACGGTTACAGTATAGAAGATGTTGAAATACTACCTTCGTTGAAGGTTTTTTACAAATGGGACTATATTGTTCATACAAGTTCACATGATATTGTTGGTAATTACAATCAGTTTTCTGGTCGCTTTAAGGTAATCCAGAAGCTTACGAAAAAAGAAAAACACTTCAAAGAAATTTTTATGAGTACCAAGGTTGGTGAGTATTTTAGTGACTTCACACCGAACTTCCATGTCGTTTCGTTTAAAGAAATGGAACATACCGTTCTTCAGGTCATTGATTTAAGATATCATTTCAAGGGGAACTTTATGCATCATGCGGAAGTAAGGTTAGATGAAAGTATGAATGTAATTGAGTCATACTTCCAGCCATATAATCAAAATAGACGGATTCCAGTTTTAGAATCCGCGTAGATAAAGCAATAAATGGTGAACACTTATATAGAAGGCACTCCTAAATATTGGGGGTGTCTTTCACGTTTTACATATTTAAAATTAGATTATACGAAGGTATTTGATATAATGGTCAAAAATATATGTTGAGGGAGCAGCGGGGGATATGAAAAGATTATTATTGGTATTTGTAGTTACAATACTATTGTCAGCATGTCAATCAAGCGACATTAGTGTTAATGAAGAGGGGGCTCATAAAACAGAAATAGAGTTCTGGTATGGTTTAACAGGGGTACAAGGCGATTTTATGGAGTCATTTATTGAAGACTTTAACAATACTCAGGATGAGATTGTAGTTAAAGGTGTCTCTCAGGAAAGTTATGAGATTACAGCTAAAGCCCTACAAGCGGCAATTGTAAAAAGAAATCCTCCATCTGTTGTTCTTCTGGAAGACAATCAAATGCATAAGATTGGTAATAAAGGGGGGCTAATGTCTCTTGACCGCTTTATTGAATTGTCAGAGACATTTAATTCAAGTGACTTTATAACACCGTTTCTTTCCCAGGGGCGGTTTAATGGAAATACATATGCATTACCTTTATACGGCACTACACAGGTTCTGTATTATAGAAAAGACATGTTTGAGGAACATGGTATAGATCCCGATACCCTTAGAACTTGGGAAGGTTTAGCTGAGGCAGCTAGGAAGTTAACAGTTAGAAATGGTGAAGAGGTTTTGATTTATGGATGGGAGCCCATTCAAGGACGCGAAGATTTAATCGATGCATCTATTAACCGAGGGGGAAAGTTTGTCAGTGATGATGGAAAGACAGTATTAATTGCTGAAGACCCATGGGTTGAAACATGGGAGCAGTTCAGGGTTTGGATCAATGAAGACAAGATTATGCGAGTGCATTACGGTGGAGAAGGGTGGCAGTACTGGTACGCTACAATTGACGATGTCCTACAGGGGCGAGCAGCAGGTTATATCGGTTCAAGTGGAGACCGTGGTGATCTTGACTTCGATATATTAGGTGCCCATTTACGGCCGTATTGGGAAGGCTACGCTCATAATCCAACGGGTGTGGTTAATGCACATACAATTTGTGTTCCAGCTCAAACCAGTGAAGAGAAAGCCATGGCAGCTTTTAAGTTTATCGAATACATGACATCTACAGATGTTTCTGCATCATGGTCTATGGAAACAGGATATTTGCCTGTTCGAGAGTCCTCTCTGAAATCTAAGCAGTATCAAGAATTTGTAAGAAAACATCCAGAATTTAAAGTGACAAGTCAACAAATTATTAGCAGCAGACAGATATTTGAGGATCCAACTGGAGGCAAAATCTACGATGCTCTTAAGGTTGCAGCTGAAAAAGTTCAAATTCAAAATATACCAGCTGAAATAGCCCTTGAAGAGGCTCGTGCAGAATGCCAAGCTATTCTCGACAAAGTATTGATGGAAGCGAAGAGGTAGCCCTATGAAATTTAAGCATATACGAACACGTTATGCGGTGACAATGTCAGTATTGGCAATTTCAATGCTTGTTGTATCAGGTTCACTTCTTGCATATTTATATTCAGTTGAGATGCTCGATAACATGCGAACAATAACAGATCAGAATCTTCAGTTGATCAATACTGTATTAGATGAACAGGTAAAGGCAACATATAGTCTATTTGATGAGATTCAAGGTAATGATGATATTCAACAGTGGCTTAACTTTGAACCGCAAAATGATAACGAAAGATTTGACAAAATGCGTGGGGTTTCAACCATTCTCAGGGAATATGCATATGCAGATATCGGAATTACATCAATATTCTTGGCAGACGAAAATGATCAAGTGTTAGACCCGTTATACATTACATATCCGTATAACAATATAGTTTCGAGTTATCCCTCATTAAAAAAATATGATGTTGAACAGCCTGGAAAACTATTTTCAAAACCATCACATTTTCCAAACAAACTAGAAGATGCAACGGGAGAGAAAACCAATATTACGTATTTTGACACATACCTTTCGGTAGAGGACTATAGCCGAAAGGGTACAATGATGATAACCGCTAAAATTGATTACTTCTTTCAGGATTTTAAAAGTGCTGCAAAGAACAAGTTCGAAACAGTCATTATCGTAAATAATTTTGGTGAGCAGGTCATTGCATTTGGGGAACCATACCCCGAGGAAATGTTAATGGAATCAATAGAGCAAAGTGCATCAAGTAACGGAATCATGAATTTTGAAAATCAGAGTTATTATTATAATGTCAGAGAAATTGAAGCCTATCCAGACTGGACAGTTGTTGGTATTGTGCCATATGACAAACTTAGAATTGGAATAACGACAATATGGAATATACTAGTTGGGATTTCTGTCCTTGGATTTTTTATTATTGCATCTACGGCCATGTTTGTATCAAGCAAAATTACAGACCCGATATTACAACTGGGTAAGTCAATGAAAACTGTCGGGCTTGGAGAATGGCCAGAGCCTATAAAGCCTGAAACAGAAGATGAGCTGAAAGATTTGATTGAAGGGTTCAATAGCATGGTTGAGGAACAGCAAAGTCTAATAGAACGAATTTACGACGAGCAGGAGCACAAGAAAGAACTTGAAGTCTCAGCGCTTGAAATGAAATTAGATTTACTTCAATCGCAGATTAACCCACATTTTATTCATAACACTTTGAATGCTATTCAGTATACGATCGTGTCTGAAAGAATTGATGATGCCAGTAGAATGTTAAAAGCCTTTAATATGCTCCTTCGAGCGAGCATGTCACATGACAAGGATTTTATTTCTATCAAAGAAGAGATTGATTGCTTAAAGAGTTACTCCGATATTCAAAAAATCAGATATGATAACATATTCAATTTGGAAATCACAATTGAAGAGGATCTATTAGGTGTCAAAATACCGAAACTTTTATTACAACCCATTGTAGAAAATGCAATATTCCATGGGATCGTTCCTAAAGGGGAATCTGGAACAGTCCATGTTGAAATATACAATGAAGATAATGAGATTTTCTTTACTATTTCAGATGATGGTGTTGGTATGGAAGATAATAACGTTTTTACGTTGACGTCTAGTGAAAAGTCGAAAAGTTCATTTAATCGAATCAGCTTTAGGAATATCAATAATCGATTGCTTCTTGCATATGGAAATGAAGAAGGACTTCAAATTTCAAGCAGTAAAGGCGTTGGTACGTCAGTCACTTTCACAATACCAAGATACTAGGAGGCTTCATGGAAAGATATAAGATCCTAATTGTCGATGATGAAATGCCTGCACGCGAAATGGTGAAGGGACTTATTGACTGGGAACAGACAAGATTTGAACTGTTATACGAGGCAAAAAACGGAAGAGAAGCTTTGCAGCTGGTGCAAAATGAAGATGTGGATTTAATCATTACAGATATTCAAATGCCTGTTATGGATGGACTTGAACTTCTTAAGTCCCTGAATGATAGTAACTTTAGTGGTGCAACAATAGTGCTTAGCTGTCATGAGGAGTTCAGATTTGCCAGAGAAGCTATGCGTTACGGTGTAAAAGAATACCTAATCAAAGACATGTTGTCCGAAGCGGATATGCTTGAAGTCTTGTCATCGGTTGAGTTGGAACTATTGAAAAAGAAAGCAAAAGGTAATGATCAAACTGATGGAGAACGAGATATTCTTTTAAAACGTGAAGCCCTAAGAAAACTGGTTATAACACCTCAGTCCTTTGATGAGTTGCTGTTATCTGGAAACACTATGCAAGATTATTTTAACTTGGACAAAGATAACTATTCTCTATTTGTAATATGGTTAGATGGATATGTAGAACAATATGAAAACTTAACTGTTGAACAGAAACGTTCTCTTGTTAGATGTTCTATGGATGCTTTGTCAAGAGTTGGTGAATCCTACGGAGGAGAAGTTTTCTATAATAGAAAAGGGGAATACATTTTACTTTTGAGCACACCAAAGACTGCAAGTGAAATGAGTTTTTTCAAACATTGCCAGCAGAGGTGTTCAAGTATTCGAAAAGAGTTAAGGGGGATTGGAAATACTGCAGTGACTATTGGGGTCAGTAATTATTTTTCAGACTTGTCACTTGCAAACGAGCACTACAAAGAAGCTAAAAATGCATGTAAATACAGGGTTTTTTTAGGTGGAGGACGGAACATATTTTACAACACACCTTTTGCACAGGCTCATAGATCAGCTCCAGATCAGATTGAAGAGAGACTTCAACATGTGTTTGAATCGATGCACAGTGCAGATAAAATAAACCTTTTAAGAAACTTGAAGGAGTTGTACAACAATGATTTCAAGGGATTCATGCAATATAACTATCTAAAGTATGTGAATGCAAGACTTGTTTCAGAAGTTTTAAAATACATGGCTTCAACAATGCATTCCAATGAAGATGTTTTCGGAAAACCGTTTATACCTCTAAATTACTTAGATGAAATGGAAACGATGCAGGAAATGTTTAGGTTTTGGGAAGAACTTGCTGAGAAAATTTTTGAAGACAAAATTCTACCAGAAGCAGAAACTTCAAAGTATGGTATTAAGGTGAGCCAAGCAGTCCGAATTCTGAAAGAGAAGTATAAAATGGGCATTGGCCTTCAGGAACTTGCAAAGGAACTAGGTGTTCATAAAGTTTATCTTTCTAGAATTTTTAAAACCGAGACGGGTTTAACAGTCAGTCATTATATACAGTCTTTGAAAATGGAAGATGCCAAAAAAATGCTTCGTGACACAGACATGAAAGTCTACGATATTGCAGAGTCTCTTGGTTACAGCCAGTCACAGCAGTTTTCTGTGGCATTTAAGAAAATGACAGGTGACACACCTCATACATATAGAAAAAGTAATAGATAAGTGTTGAAAATGAACTAATTTTCTAACTAATTTCAAAAGTAGGTTAATTTGACGAACATAAAGTTAAATTAACCTACTTTTTAGTTTTTTTGATGTGATAATTTCTTATTAATAAGAAAACGGAGAGGGGGGATATATATGCACCAGAAGAAATCGTTTGCCGGTGGGTCAGCATGGCGAGATCCAGCATTTTTGGGGCTTGGATTCATAGTTGTAATTACAGCTGCATATTTAGCAGGAGGATTTACTATTCTTGAATCGATCGGACTTAATAGTGTTGTAAAAGGGCAAATTGAAAATTCACTAAAGCTAGCATTAGCCTGTGTTATGGGAAGTATGATCGGACTTGAAAGAGGCAATAAAAACAGGCCAGCTGGTATTCGAACCAATGCACTTGTTTGTACAGGATCAACTTTGATAATGATTATATCTTTTGATTTATTTTTTAAATACAATCATTTAGCAAATTTTGACCCAGCAAGACTTGGTGCTCAGGTCATAAGTGGGATCGGATTTTTAGGGGCTGGAACAATCATAAGGAATGGAACAACAGTTAAAGGTCTGACAACAGCAGCAAGTTTGTGGGTTGTTGCAAGTTTAGGACTGGCCATTGGCGCAGGTATGTATGTTGAAGCAGTTCTTGCGTTTACCATGGTTTATTTTACACTTCATCAGCTCGGGAACATGGAACAGCGTCAAATGCTGAAAAAGGCAAATGTCGAGTTTGCAATCATCACCAAAGATCGTGCAGGACAGATCGGTGAAATTGGACAAGCCTTTGGACGCAGGGGTGTTAGAATAACAAATCTATCACTTGAAAGAGAAGATGATGCATTCGAAGAAGACACTGTACAAGATGACTCAGAAATCTGCGTTATGTTAAGTACAAAACTACCAATGGGCATGTCAGGAGAAGATTTAAAATCAGATCTTGATCATATAGATGGCGTTGTTTCTGTCGCATTTAAAAACTTAGGCGCACTGTCTTAAGTAACAGGGGGAATAATGAAGGTTATAGCACATAGAGGAGCATCAGGATATGCTCCCGAAAACACAATGGCGGCATTTAACAGGGCGCTTGAAATGAATGTTCATGGAATTGAGCTAGACGTACAAATGAGCCGCGATAATGAGATTGTTGTTATTCACGATTATAAAGTAGATCGTACAACTAATGGTGTGGGAAAGGTCAGACAACATACCCTTGAAGAACTAAAAGGACTTGACTCAGGGACTTGGTTTGATACAGCCTTCGCTCAAGAGAAAATTGTCACACTTGAAGAAGTCTTTCAAGAAATTCCATCAGATATGTTAATAAATGTCGAAATTAAAAATCAATCAAAAGTTAAAGACAATATCGCAGAGAAACTTGTGGAGCTTATTGACAAATACGATAGGCACAAAACTGTAATCATATCTTCTTTTGACCATACTGTGTTAAAAAATGTTAGTGAACTCCAAAGTGGCATTAGACTTGGCGTATTGCTTTATGCAAGCTTGGTTGAACCTTGGAGATACATAAATAGAATGGAAATGGATATTCACAGCATTCACTGTGCACTTGAATATACAGATGAATCCTTTATTAAAGAATCTCAAAAGAGAGGGTTTAAGGTCTTTGTCTATACCGTTAATGACCGTGTTGACGCAGAGTATTTAAAGAATTCAGGTGTTGATGGAATTATTACGAACTATCCGGACATTATTCAGAAGTAGGGGCTATGCCTTTATATATTGATTTAAGAAAGGGGAATTATATTGAACATTATTCGTAAGTTTAAGGAAGGCCCAAAGGTAGACAAGGCGGTTTACATACCTTCGGTACTCATTACACTCTTCTTGGCATTTTATTTTGTGTTTAATCCAGAGGGGTCTTTAGAAAAGCTGAATGGCGTATTTTCTTACATGACAAATGAACTTGGTTGGGCGTACATTTGGTTTACACTAGCTGCATTTGGTAGTGCTTTATACCTGATCTTTGGCAAGTACGGAAATGTGAAGCTAGGTTCTGAAACAGACAAGCCTGATTTTTCTAAGTTTTCTTGGATAGGCATGATCTTTACAGCTTCAACAGGGTCATCTCTTCTTTACTGGGGGACAATTGAATGGATTTATTATTACCAAGCACCTCCATTTGGTTCTGAAGTAGGCACATGGCAGGCTCTTGAGTGGGCGTCGGCGTATGGCCTCTTCCACTGGGGTGCAACAGCATGGGCGATGTATGCAGTTGTTTCAGTTGCAATTGCGTATGTATATCATGTAAAAAAGCAGCCAATTCTTAGACTGTCTGAAGCATGCCGGGGCGTTTTGGGGGACAAAGTTGACGGTCCTATTGGCAAAATGATTGACATTTTCTTTGTATTTGGTCTGATTGGTGGCGTTACAACATCGATGGGTTTAGGTACACCAATGCTTACAGCTGGTATTTGTAAACTTACTGGTATGGAGCACACACAAACTCTCGAATTAATTATTATTACACTTTGGACTTTAAGTATTGGTGTAACGGTATTCCTAGGTCTTGAAAAAGGTATAAAACGTCTGTCAGACTTAAATGTATATTTGGCATTTGGCGTTCTTGGATTCCTTTTACTTGCAGGTGGTCACACCGTATTTATTCTAAATCAAACAACATCTGCAATTGGTTTAATGTCACAAGAACTAATTCGTATGAGCTTCTGGACTGACGCAGTTGGTCAATCAATGCACCCTCAGTGGTGGACAATTTTCTACTGGGCATGGTGGGTTGTATATGCACCAGCTATGGGTCTATATATTGCTAAAATTTCAAAGGGCAGATCGGTTAAAGAAGTTGTACTTGGGTCCGTACTTTGGGGATCACTTGGTTCATGGATATTCTTCTCGATTCTTGGGAACTACTCAATGGGACTTCAGTTGGCAAGCCAGAATCCTGAAACGTATGGTGCACGAGGACTTGATGTAATTGCAATCTTCAACAATGTTGGCGTAGAATGGGCTGTTGTTGAAACAATTGCTGCTGCACCTCTAGGCACTATTCTTCTAGCTGCATTTGTTATTCTGGCATTCATCTCTATGGTTACAGGTCAGACAACGATTGCGTTTACTTTAGCAGCGGTTACAACTAAAGAACTTAAAGCAGAAGAAGAACCAGCTCGTTGGAATTCATTTGGATGGGCACTTATTTTAGGTACTATTTCGATTTCGCTGTTACTATTTGATGCACTTAAACCGCTTCAAACAACTTCAATTGTTGCTGCATTCCCGCTAATGGGTGTACTCATTATTGTAGCTGCTTCATTCTTTAAGTTTATGAAAGATGATAAGGAATCACTTATATATACCAATACTGAGGAAGAAGAAGTGAAAATTCCGTTAAAAAAGGTTAAGTAACAAGCTTAAGCGATTTCTTAACTGAATTGTTGTAATAACAAAATGTAAGATGATTGGTAGTTTACTGCCAATCATCTTTTCAAAGGGAAAAGTTTTGAGTGTTAGGGGGTGTGGAGCGATTTGATTAAAGAGATTAAGAAAAGCGAAGTATTCTATTATTCATTAGCATTTATATTTATTATTCTTTTATGGGGATTACTTTCCCCAGTTAGCTTTGGAAAGTCAGCTGCCTATGCTTTTGATTTATTTGTGACAAAAGTTGGGTGGTTCTATTTATTAGTTGTTTCCTTATTCCTATTATTCTGTTTATGGTTGCTTGTTAGTCCTTATAGGCATATTAGGCTCGGATCAAATGATTCGCGACCAGAGTTTTCTAATATTTCTTGGTTTGCAATGTTATTCAGTGCAGGTATGGCAATAGGTCTCATATTTTGGGGTGTAGCTGAGCCAATGTCACATCAGTTATTTCCACCAAGTGGTGCAGTGCCATTAAGTGAAACGGCTAGAATCGAGTCTTTGAGACTTTCTTTTTTCCACTGGGGGTTTCATGCATGGGCCAATTACGCTTTATTTTCTCTTGCAATGGCCTATTTTCAGTTGCGAAAGGGGTATCCTGGTCTTGTGAGTAGTATATTTGTTCCGCTTATAGGTAAAGAGCGGGTAGCAGGTCCAATAGGAAAATCTATAGACATTTTAGCAATATGTGCAACCGTCGCAGGAATATCAACGGATTTGGGACTTGGAACGCTTCAAATTAACTCAGGTCTTAATCGCTTATATAAAGTTCCAATAAAAATTGAAGTTCAGATATTGATAATTGTATTCGTAACAGCTTGTTACATGATCTCGGCTGTGAGAGGTCTCGAAAAGGGCATAAAAACCTTATCGGATTTTAATATGATACTGGTAGCGATTCTAATGCTGGGTGTTTTCATTGTTGGTCCGAAAATGGATATGCTTGTCGGTCTTGTTCAAGGAACAGGTGCTTATATATCAAACATTGCATATGATGCATTTCCAGTACGAAAAATTGTTGGAAATTCAGAGTGGCTGGGGTCATGGACAGTGTTTTACTGGGCATGGTGGATTGCCTGGACGCCTTTTGTTGGTACATTCATTGCAAGAATTTCATGGGGGCGTACAATCGGCGAATTTATAGCAGGTGTTCTAATTATTCCAACATTAGGTTCTATGGTGTGGTTTGCAGAATTTGGATCACTAATTAATGGTATGTCAGAACATGAAATGACAAATGCATTGCTTTCTATACCTACAGCTTACTTTGACGTGTTGGCACGATACGAATGGTCTGGTCCTTTATCTTTACTGACATTAGTGCTTCTAATTACATTCTTTATTACTTCAGCAGACTCATCAACATTTGTTCTTGGTATTCTAAGCTCTGGTGGAGATCCTAATCCATCAACTCGAAGAAAAGCAATCTGGGGCAGTAGTACAGTCCTTAATGGCTTTATCACTTCTTATGGCTGGCGGTCTTGAAGTATTACAGACAGCCAGTATAGTTGCAGCGTTTCCATTTGCAATCATCATGTTTTTATCTATGTTTTCATTAGCAAAAAGTCTTAGAAGTGAAAATACATCAGTTGAATTTGATAAGGAAGGTGTGATGGAGTGAAGTATGGACTAAGCAATAAAATGAAACTTCTCTTGGCAGTAATGACAGCTTCATTAATCATGGGAGCAGGTTCAGGTATGTGGAAAGTTAGCATTGGTCTATTTTTAATATGCATGAGTATCGCGTTTTATAGTTTACACAAACAACAGAAAAATCTGAGTAAATAAGTAACACCCCGTTAGAGAGCTCCAGTAAATCGGTATTGTCCCACTGATTTACTGGAGTTTTCATGTAAAAAGACACTATAAAGAACAGAAAAGAACAAACAAATCTAATGTGTGGATAGATTGCTACGCAGTTTTTTTTATTGAAGGTAATAAAGAGTTATTTAAAAGTAGAAATCAACTTTTAATAGGTATATATTGTAATAGTAATTATTCAATTGACACATAATAAGGAATTTCAAAAAAACTTTAAAAAAACGGGAACTTTTATTAACGCCCTTGCGTCATAAGGGTAGAACAACAAAAAATTGCAGAAAGGAGGTCTGTTATCGTGAGCGAACAGGAGCGACTTCTAATCGAACGTGCAAAATCGGGAGATGTTGAAAGTTTTGAAACTCTTATTCGTAACCATCAATCTTATGCGTATAACATTGCGTATCGAATGATCGGAAATGAAGAAGATGCCAAGGACGCTGCTCAAGAAGCACTTATAAAGGTATTTAAAAACCTAAACGCTTTTAAGGGCGATTCAGCATTCAGCACGTGGCTATACCGGATCGTTATGAACACTTGTAAGGATCTACTCAGAAAACGCAAACCAAACGAAATATCGATTGATAAAGGCTTTGAAACGGATGATGGTGAAGTACATCTGGAAATTGAGGACAACACCAATGACCCAGTGACAAAGTATGAACAGCAGGAAGTTAGAGTGACCATAGAAACAGCACTCGACGAATTGCCAGACAACTATAAATCTGTTGTGGTTCTTAGAGAAATTCAAGGATTAAGTTACGATGAAATATCTGAAATAGAGGATATACCAGTCGGGACAGTAAGGTCTAGAATTAATCGAGGCAGACGAATACTTAGAGAAATCTTAAAAGATAAATTACGAGATCAAGCGGCGTATGAGACGTCGTAACTTCCTAAAGAAAGGAGGAAAGACATATGACTTGCAAAAATACACAAGATAAAATTTCAATGTATATTGATGGTGATTTGCCTTTAAATGAAGTGCAAAATCTGAAAGACCATATAGAGAATTGTAAAGAGTGCAGTGCACTATTTGAAGATATGAAAATGATGAAAGAAATAATGTCAGATATCCCTCAACTTGCACTACCTGAAGGATTTGAAGTAGAACTGCATGACAAGTTGGTTGAAGCATCAGCGGGAATGGATACAGTAATATCTTTAGACGTTGAAAAATCCAAAAAACAAGAAAGAAAAGTGATCAACATCCCACTTCCGAGTATGAGAGATTTTAGAAGACACTCTCGACCATTAACAGCAGTGGCAGCAACGGTTCTTATAGCCTTCCTAGCTTATGGCGCTGGAAGTGTTATGGATGTTATGCCACGACAGATGGAAGAAGCCGCCTATGATGATTACGCATATGAAACAACAGAGTCCGCACCTGCAGAAGCTGAGTTCTATGCAGAAGAAGCGCCAGTAGAAATTCAGTTTAACGAAAGTGTTTCACATGATACAGCAACAGATGTAGCAAACTTTTCGATGTCCGCTGAGGAGCCACGAGTGGCTGCTAAAATGGCAGACAGTCCAGCACTGTTTGGTGCATCAATTGAGTCCACTGACGGTCTTGAAATTGAAGGCGTAGATACCAATTCAGTGGCAGATGTATCTCTGACAATGGAAAATGACTCAACAGTCGAGGAATCAGTTAATGAATCCCCTGCGGACAGCAGAATGATCATTTACAGTGCCGATGTTTGGTTGGATATAGTTGATTATGACGGAACTTACGAGCAAATTGCATCTATGGTTAAAGACATGGGTGGTTATATAAGTGATGCAAACACTTCTTATAAGTATTATGATGAATCAGATCCAGATAAGTCTCTGAAATATGGTCGAATCACAGTTAGAGTGCCACAAGAAAGATTCATGGGCACAGTAGACTTTTTAGAAACTGCTGGAGTTCAGAAGAACTTAAACATCTGGTCACAAGATATTACAGCTCAGTATAGAGATATTGCAAATGAAGTAACGAACCTAGAAATTAGGGAGTCTAAACTTCGTGAAATTATGGAACGTGCTGAGGAAATCGAAGATGTTATAACTGTAGAGAGGGAATTAAGCCGCGTGCGTGGTGAGATTAATGGCTATATGGGTACTCTAAAGGACTGGGAGAGACTTGTGAGTCTGTCTACAATCCATATAGAACTTAACGAGGTGGAAACACTAGAACCTAAGATAAAACCTATAGACAAAACTTTATTCCAGAAAGCTAGAGATGGCTTTGTTAATTCAATAAATCAGTTGAAGTTTTTAGGCGAATCACTCTTTATTGGACTCATTGCATTCTCACCAAAACTCTTGGTTTGGGCTATTCTATTCTTTATTGGTTATAAAATAGTGAAATGGATTATAAAACGACGTAAGTAAAAGACATAAAGGAGAAAGAACATGAAAAAATTACTAACAGCAGTGGTTGCGATTGCCTTGGTTGCAGGTGTGTTTATGACAGGTGCAGTGCAGCCTCCAATGACAATTTCTGAGGCCGCGTCAGTTGAACAAACCGACTATAGACTCGAAGTAAATGGTGAAGGTATTGTAAATGTAACGCCAGATATGGCATATATTAATATTGGTGTGGAAACAGAAAATGCAGATGCTTCTGTTGCACAGTCTGAAAATGCCAAACTTATGACAAGTGTTAAAAAAGCCATTATGAATGCAGGCATTGAAGAAGATGATTTGCAAACAATGAACTATAGTATATACAAGACTTTCAATTACTTTGATGATCGTGAAAGAGAAGAGGTTTACAAGGCTTCAAACACTCTTAAAGTTACGGTTCGTGATCTTGATAACTTAGGAGACCTTATCGATGTTGCTTCAAAATCAGGTGCGAATCAGATAAATAGTATTCAGTTTACAGTTGAAGACGAAGAAGCATACTATCAAGAAGCGCTGGTATTAGCGATGTCAAATGCAAAAGGTAAGGCCAATGCAATTTTAGGTACTATGGACAAAAAAGCAGGAATGCCAGTTCGAATTTCTGAAGCAAGTTATGGCGGTGGTATTTTAAGAGACACAGGTGCAATTGCATTTTCCGCAAAGGCAGAATCTATGAACTACTCTACCCCAATTCAAGCGGGAGATATTCAAGTTACGGCAAATGTTTCTGTGGAGTATGACTATAGTAAATAATATTCTAGTTACTAAGTAAGTGTTAAAGAATAAAAAAAGGTATGTGATTTGATTTAACTCAATCACATACCTTTTT
>LQAE01000053.1_pt1 | contig 60567 bp, 55 predicted proteins | sample 1535771 | NCBI WGS metagenome assembly LQAE01 (sample SAMN04331582, study PRJNA305678) | bioreactor metagenome | isolation source: bioreactor_1 inoculated with Wadden Sea sediment 1st replicate of a... | place: Germany:Bremen
TGGGTGTGGAATGTGAGTTGTATCCAGGAATAGGTTGGTTTTCCATTCGTTCCCATTTAGCAACAGTGGTGGGGTCAACTTTCAGTTCCTGTGCTAATTCCCTGATAGAGAGAAGGTTCTGCATCCTTGTAACCCGGAGTCTTTCACCGAATGCATCCTGTGTTTGAGGATATAACTTGTCATTTTCAAAACATAACTGCCAGAAATCTTTTTTTTGTATAGAGTCGTTGATCATAGGTCTTAGAAATTTAACGATTGATCTCAAATGCCTTTTACTTGGCTGTTTTCGGCGATATTCCCAATTGATGACAGTATCTTCTTCAACCTTCAAGATCTTTGCCAAATCTTTGATCTGTAAACCTAAATCGATCCTTGTTTTCCTGATAAGATCACCAAAAGAATCTATCTTTTGAGGGTAGTCTGGTCTGAAAACTGTTATTGGAATTTGGCGTATTATCTGGTAGTTAAGGCCGCATGGTGAAGGCGTTGAGAAGTTGCTATTCTGTATCGCACGGCTGCCCCTGCGGATATCTGTCAGAACCCGGCAGTGCCTGTACATGCAGTCTCTCCCAGATTCGGGCATACCGATCCCGGATTTCCGGCCCCCTGATGGACCGGATGGACCTTCAAGTAGACGTGCCAAGGGTGACATTCTCAGCTTTGGTTTCCAGGAAAAAATCAGAAGATTCCGCCAGTGTCAGGGAACGGGTGATGCAGGCCCGGCAGATTCAGGTGGCACGGTTCAAATCCACTAATGTTTTCTGCAATGCCCGCATGAGATCAGGGGATATCCGTCAGCACTGCCGCCTGGACACAGATGGCCAGCGGCTGCTGGCCCGTGCATCCGATACCCTGATTCTCTCGGCACGGGCTGTGCACGCCATTCTTAAGGTGGCCCGCACCATTGCGGACCTGGCGTCTTCAGCTGATATCCGGGTCGGTCATTTGGCGGAAGCGGTTCAGTTTAGGGGAGTTGATAGAAAAATCGGTTCAACGGGAAATGGATGAATAAAATGATCAAAAAAGATATTTTCAACCGGGATCTTAAAGCCAGGTTCAAGGCGGCGGCCAGGGACCGGATTCACCGTTTTGTCATGGCGGATAAAAAAATCAAGGGCGCCGTGGTGCATGCCACGCTCATGGTCAATGAAATGCGGGCCAATCATGAACTGGGGCCGGTGGAAACCCTGATTCTGGGACAGGCCTACATTGCTGCAGCCCTTTTGTCCACCACCATCAAGGGAGAGGACCGCATCAGCCTGAGTATCCAATGTTCAGGCCCGGTCAAAGGACTGGATGTGGAAGCCAATGGGTACGGAGAAATCAGAGGGTTTTTGAAAACGCGGGCCATCGTTACGTCAGATCCGGCCCGGGTTCAATCGCTGTCGTCTCTGTTCGGGGCGGGATTTTTGACCGTGACCAAATATCTGGAGGATGCCGGACATCCTTATTCCAGCAAGGTTCACCTGGCGCATGGCACCATTGCCCAGGATCTGACCGCATATTTTCTGGAGTCGGAACAGATTCCCACGGCATTGAATCTCAGCGTGGTCTTTGATGACCACCAGGCAGTGACCGGTGCCGGCGGTATTTTCCTCCAGGCCATGCCTGGCGCTGATTCGGAATCTGTGACGCTGGCGGAAAACATTCTTGGACATCTGGCGCCCGTGGGTCAGATGTTTTCCAAAGGAAAAGCAGTTGAAAATGTGGTAAAGGAGGCATTTTCTCCATTGTCTCCCCGCCTCCTGGACAAAACCCGGGTGGCTTTTTTCTGCCGGTGTTCCCGAGAACGGATGCAGGGACATCTGAAACATCTGTCCCCCACGGTTCAGGCCGACATATTGAAAAACGGCCCGTTTCCCCTTGAGATCCGCTGTCATCACTGTAATTCCATGTATTATTTCACTCAAGAAGACCTCTTCCGAGTTCTGGGATAATGTGGCGTGTCACATAGGCGTTTCAAGAAAAAGTTTCAAAAATCAAGAGTTTTCCTTGCCAACCAGCGTCTTTTTATTATAAATACCTGAATTGTAACAGCCACGTGACAGCTATATTCAAGCTAAATTATATAAATTGGGGATACGGATGCTTCTGTGATTGCACAACGATCTGTGTCCGGGGACAGAAAAAAAATGCCAGTAACCCGGTCTCCGCTTTTCCCTTGCGGAAGCCGGGTGGCTTGCAGAAGATGGCAATTCATAAACTGATACGATAAGAGGTATTATCCATGTGTAATCACTGCCACGAACATTCACATTCCCATGGGCCTGAAATAGTTCAGCTCATGCCGATATCCCACCCGCTGTTCGCTGTGTATCAATCCCCACAGCCACCGGCGTTTGCCAGTGACAAAGGAAAGAACAATCTCAGCCTGGTGCCGGTGCTTTTCATGGGACTGATCCGGCACGGGGAGAAGAGCATGGTGGAAGGGTTTTTTGCTTCAGACACTGTCCAGTCGTGCGAAGATATTGACGGGTTCAAGGGATATGCAGCATCCCTTGACATCGCTGAAAAGTTGTATGCGTAACGTTCACGCTTAAACCAAGGAGGATCCATGCACAAATTGTTACAGGACCGCCCGGGGGAGAAGATCATGCTCCTGGGAAACGAAGCCATTGCAAGGGGGGCTGTGGAAGCCGGGGTGGCGTTTGCCACCACCTATCCCGGAACCCCTTCGTCTGAAATCTCTTTGAACCTGTTCCAGATGTCTCAGGAATCTGATCTTTACTTTGAGTACAGCACCAATGAAAAGGTGGCGCTGGAAGTGGCGGCAGCAGCGGCCAATTCAGGGCTTCGCACGTTCTGCATGATGAAGCATGTCGGGCTGAATGTGGCGGCGGACCCGCTCATGACTTTAGCCTATGTGGGGGTGACCGCCGGCATGGTGATTCTTAGTGCGGATGACCCGGCGATGTTCTCCAGCCAGAATGAACAGGACAACCGCTATTACGCCAAATTCGGGAATCTGCCCATGATGGAGCCGTCATCCGTGGCCGAAGCCAAGGAGATGATCAAAGACGCGTTCGAGCTGTCCGAGTCCCTGAAACAGCCGGTGCTCATGCGCACCACCACCCGGATCAACCATTCCAACGCCTTTGTCACCTATGGAGAGATCAAGCCCAGAGACACCAAAGGCCGGTTTGAACGTGATCCTCACCGTTGTGTCACTGTGCCGGCAGTATCCCGCGGACTGCATGTCAAAGTGCTGGAAAAAATGAAACGTGCGGCCCAGCAGTCAGATACCTCTTCCTATAATTTTGTTCAGGGAGAGGGGGCTTTGGGGATTATCACCAACGGGGTGAGTTTTTACTATGCCGCTGATGCGGTCAAGGATCTGGGCCTGACCGGGCGGGCAAAAGTTCTGCGCCTGGGATTTTCCAATCCCCTGCCCCAAAATATGATCGCCGATTTTTTAAAAGGGTGTGATAAAGTGCTGGTGGTGGAAGAAGGGGAGCCGTTCATGGAAGAAGCGGTCAAGGCCATTGCCCAGGAACTGGGGATCACCATCCCCATCAAAGGCAAATCCGACGGTCTGTTTTCCCGGTTGTTCGAATTTGATCCGGCCATGGTCCGGAATAACATGGCAGCCTTCTTCGATGTCGCGTATACCCCCAAAACCTCGGTGGACACCTCGGATGTGCCGGAAATTCCCATGAGGCCTCCCAACCTGTGTTCCGGATGTTCCCACCGGGCCACATTCTACGAGGTCAAGCAGGCAGCCAAAGACATGGATGTGATCTGTCCTACGGACATCGGCTGTTATACCCTGGGGTTTTTACCGCCGCTGAGCATGGGGGATTTTGTTATCTGCATGGGATCTTCCGTAAGTTCCGCGGGCGGGTTCAGCAAAGCCACCAATCAGAAAGTGGTGTCCTTTATCGGTGATTCCACATTTTTCCATTCCGGAATCACCGGACTGGTCAATGCGGTATTCAACAACCACAATTTTACATTGGTGATTCTGGAAAATGATATCACGGCCATGACCGGTCATCAGCCCCATCCGGGGGTGGATATGGAACGGTTCGGCCTGTCCGGCTATGGCCGTGTGAACATTGAAAAACTGGTCCGGGCCCTGGGCGTGGAACATGTGTCCATCATCAAGCCGTTCAAGGTGAATAAAAGCATCGACACCATCAAAGAAGCCCTGGCCTTCAAAGGGGTGTCCGTGATCATTTCCCAGGAACCCTGTGCCCTGTATGCCAAAAGCCTGAAACTGAAAAAAATCAGACCGTTTGTGGTGTCTGACAAATGTGCGGATCATCGGGACTGTATCACCACCATTGCCTGTCCTTCCTTTTACCTGGACAAGGACAACCGCGTGGCTATTGATGCCAATACCTGTGTGGGCTGTGCCGTCTGCGCCCAGATCTGTCCGGAGAACGCCATCCGGCCTTTGAAGCAATAACCCCAAACACAAGGATTTGAATATATGGAAACAACCAGACTTATCATTGTTGCCGTCGGCGGGCAGGGCAATCTTCTGGCATCCAAGGTGCTGGGTGAAGCCGCATTGATTGCCGGTGTTCCGGTGCGTATGAGTGAAATTCACGGCATGGCCCAGCGGGGAGGGGTGGTGGAATCCGCCATGGTCTTTGGAGATGCGGAAAGCTCCATCATTTCGGATGGTGAAGCCGATATCCTGCTTGGATTTGAACCGGCAGAAACCTGCGGGCCATCAAACGGTGCAACCGGAATACCCGGGTGATCACGAATACTGCGCCGGTGCCGCCCTTTACCGTGGCGGCCGGTCTGGGCACCTACCCGGACGTGGAACAGATCAAGCAATTGATCAAGGCCAAGACCGCTGGACTGGTGGCCATCGATGCCATGTCCCTGGCCCGGGAAGCAGGCAGCCCTATGAGCGTCAATATCGTGCTGCTGGGTGCCCTGATTCAGACCGGTGCCCTGGGATTTGACCGGGATGTGGTGGAAGAAGCGATCAAGCGCCGTGTCAAACCCGCATTCCAGGAAGTGAACCTCAAGGCGTTTGATCTGGGGTTCAAGGCGGCAGCCAGTGCCTGATATTTTTGTTCTCAACGGCCCCAATCTGAACCTGCTGGGGAAACGGGAGCCGGATATCTACGGCTCCCATACCCTGGACCAGATCAACCGTGAACTGACGGAAGCTGCCAGGCCTTTGGGCCTGTCCCTGCACTTTTTCCAATCCAATCACGAAGGGGCACTGGTGGATGAAATTCACCGGATATATAACACTTCCCCCGGCGGCGTCATGATCAACCCCGGGGGACTCACCCACACCAGCGTGGTCCTGAGAGACGCTCTGGCCATGCTGGCCTGCCCGGTGGTGGAGGTGCACCTGTCCAATATCTACAAACGGGAATCCTTCCGGCACACCTCCCTTTTGTCGGATATTGTCATGGGCCAGATCACCGGGTTCGGGCACTGGGGATATCATCTGGCCCTGTCCGCCCTTCACCGTCACCTGTCAGTGTGATTTTATGGCCGGCCCGGTTCTGATTCTCTGTGCCACCCGGCTGGAGATGGGGGCGTTTCTGGACCGTCACCTGTTCCGCCGGGAGGAAGATGCCGTCCGGAATTTAAAGATCGTCACCAGTACCGATCAATCCTGGGTCCTGGCCCTGTCCGGCCCGGGGGCATTCAATGCGGCTGTGGCCCTCACCGCCTGTCTGGAACGGTTCCGGCCGGAGTTCATCCTGCATACCGGTATTGCCGGCGTGTTTCCCGGTAACCGCCTGGATCCGGGGGATGCGGCCGTGGCCGTGACAGACACCTACATCCATACCGGGGTGGATGACGGCCGGCTGGGCATGGGGGATTCGGATGAAACCGGTTTCGGCGCCACCCAGCATGACCCGGGCGGCCCGGCTTCCCGGTCCGGCCAGCGACCTCTGGCCCTCTCAATCCGTTCATCGATCCTGCTCACACCACTGCCCTTTGACCTGATACCCGGAAAGGCTGATACCCGCCGTGGTATCTATCAAATGGACACCGGCCTGGCTGCATCCTGCCACAGGCATCTGATCCGGTCTTTGACCTGCCGGGTGGCAAAAGGTCCGTTTGTCACGGTGTCCGCCATTACCGGTTCCTTTGAAAAAGCCGATGCGCTTTCTGATACATTTTCGCCCGTGATGGAGTCCATGGAGGGGGCGGCTGTGGCCCATGTGGCATCCCTGTATCAGATCCCCATGGTTCAGGTTCGGGCCGTCTCCAATCAGGTCGGAGACCGGGATAAGAACCGGTGGGATATCCCGGCGGCTGTACAGACTGTTGCGGATATCTGTGACACCCTGCTTGAAAAAGCGGCTGACCATGACATCTGAATCCCTGACCGGGGAACCTGGCGGGGTCTTGCCGTATGTGGATGTCCATTGCCACCTGCATGATTTCCGTATTATCAACGATATCTCCGGCATTGTTCAGCGGGCCGAAGCGGCCGGGGTGACCCATATGGTGACCTGTGCCACCATGGAAGAGAATTTTGCAGCCACTTCGGCCTTGGCCCGCCAATACCCGGCCATCGTCCCCTGCTACGGCATTCACCCCTGGTTTCTGGAATCTCTGTCCGCCAATTGGAAGCAGGTGCTCGGGGACCGGGTGGCATCCGAAGCCTGCGGCATCGGGGAGACCGGACTGGATTTCACGGACAAACAGGCGGACCGTGATCAACAATTGGCCGTGTTCACCTTTCACCTGGCCCTGGCACGGGACCTGGAACGCCCCATTAACATCCACATCCGCAAAGCCTGGGATCCGCTTGTGCAGATGATGAAAAAGGCCGGTCCCTTGAAAACCCCGGGCATGGTGCATTCCTTTTCCGGATCTGCGGAACTGGTCAAGGTGATGGAACGCTACAATCTGTATATCTCTTTTTCCGGATCCGTGACCCGGCCGGAGGCCAAAAAGGTGGTGAAGGCCCTGAACGCGGTCTCCAGGGACCGGATACTTCTGGAAACCGATTCTCCGGATATCTATCCCAGTGTGTCCGACCCGGATCCCCACGGACTCAATGAACCCAAAAATCTCCCGGCCATTGCACAGATCGCCTCGGCCCGGGCCGGTGTGCCGTACCCGGAGTTTGTCCGAAGTGTCTATGCCAATGCCATGACGGTGTTCGCTCCTGTTTTGAAAAGTGATGAAACAGGATCCTTTTAGCAGCTCAGGCCATTCGGCCGTCACAAATTTTAGCCGATTGGCGGCTGATATTGATCTTCAGATAACAGGGGGCGATTTTAACTTGCACATGACGGAACAGGATCAGTTTGACAGAACCGCACGCCTGATGGGAAATGATGCGGTGGAGAAGCTTGGCCGGGCCAAAGTGGCGGTGTTTGGTTTAGGGGCTGTGGGCTCGTTTGCCACTGAAGCGCTGGCCAGGTCCGGGGTGGGACATCTCAGGTTGATCGATTTTGACCGGGTGGAGCCCTCCAATCTCAATCGGCAGCTGTTTGCCCTGCACTCCACCCTGGGACGGAAAAAGGCGAAGATTGCCAGGGAACGGGTGCTGGACATTCATCCGGGCTGTTCGGTAGATATCTGTGACATTTTTGCCAATGCAGACAGTCTGGATATGCTGCTGTCTGCGGATCTGGATGTGGTGGTGGATGCCATTGATGGCCTCAATGCCAAGGTCAACCTGCTGGCGGCGGCCCGGCAGATGAAACTGGACGTGGTCTCTTCCATGGGGGCCGGGGGTCGGATCGACCCCTCCCTGGTCCGGGCCGGCGACATCAGTGACACGCAGGTATGCCCTCTGGCCCGGATGGTTCGCCGGCGCCTTCACCGCCGGGGAGTGTTCACCGGAATCCGGTGTGTGTATTCCATAGAACCGCCGCTCCAATCAACGGAATCCAGCCGGCAGGCTGATCGAATTCCAAACGCTTCAGGAGAGGGTTTCAGTCACGGCCGGCAGCGGGCGCCCATCGGCACTATTCCCTGGATCCCCGGGATATTCGGACTGATCCTGGCGGCGGAGGCCGTCCGGATCATTTCCCGCTGATCTCTTTGTCCCGCAATACCCGGCGCAGCACCTTGCCCACATTGGACAATGGGATGTCATCCTTGAATTCGATATCCCTGGGACGTTTGTATCCGGCCATATTTTCCCTGCAGAAGTTTTGGATCTCTTCAATCGTTGCGGTCTCTCCCTGCTTGAGTTTGATGAACGCTTTGACCTTTTCCCCGCTTTTCTCGTCCGGTACCCCGACCACGGCGGCCAGTTCCACTTTAGGGTGGATATAGAGAGCATCTTCCACTTCCCTGGGGTAGACATTGAAACCGCCCACAATGATCATGTCTTTTTTGCGGTCGGTGATGATAATATAGCCGTCCTTGTCTATGTAACCGATATCTCCGGTGAGAAAATACCGGTTCCCGTCAATGGTTATAAAAACCTCTTCATTGGCGTCCGGCCGGTTCCAGTAACCCTTCATAACCTGGGGACCGCAGATGGCCAGTTCCCCGTTTTCTCCCCGGGGAACTTCCCGGGTGCTGTCGTCCAGGGCCAAGATTTTGACATCCGTGCCCGGCAACGGAAATCCGATGGAGCCGATTTTCCGGGTTTCCTTGAATGAGGGGTTGATACAGGCGGCCGGAGCGGTTTCCGTCAGGCCGTAAGCTTCAAAGATGATGGCGCCGGTTTTTTCTTCAAACTGCCGGCACACCTCCGGCGGCAGCGGCGCCCCGCCGGACAGGCACCCCATGATGGAGGAGATGTCGTATTTTTCCAGATGGGGATGGTTGGTGAACGCCACAAAAATGGTGGGCACGGCTGTGATGAATGTGGGCCGGTATTTTTGCACTGCTTCCATCACGACTGTGAAAGGCGGATTCCCGGCCCGGGGATCTGGGATGCAGATAAGCTTGCTGCCGGACAGGGCCGAAAACAAAAGCGCACTGGTGATGCCGAAACTGTGATACCAGGGCAGCACTCCCAGATAGGTGTGGTATCCGCCGTGCCGCATTTTTTCCGCTTTTTTGCCCGGTTCGTGCACCAGACGGAAATATTCTTCACAGGCTTCCAGGTTGTAGGTGAAGTTGGTGTGGGTGAGTTCCGCGCCCTTGGGTACGCCGGTGGTGCCGCCGGTATACAGCATGATGGCCGTGTCCTCTTCCGGAGAGACCGTGATATCCGGCGGGCTGGGGGGAGAAGATGCCACAATGTCGTCAAACATGTGGTGGCCGGAATCGATCTTGCCCGCCTTGGGAATCTTGCCCAGCAGACCTCCTAAAAACGCCTTGAGCTTCGGCAGGTAGGATTTGACGTTGCAGACGATCACGGTTTTAACCTGCGTGCCTTTGATGGCCTCCTGTGTGTTGGCGTAAAACCGGGGATGGTCCATGCAGAAAACCATCTTTGACTCCGAATCCTTGAGTTGGTAGTTGAGCTCTTTGGGTGTGTAGACCGGGTTGCAGTTGACGGCCACGGCACCGGCCTTCAGAATTCCGAAAAGCACCTCCGGAAAATGGGGGATGTTGGGGAGGAAAATCGCCACCTTGTCCCCTTTCCCGATGTCGCTGGCGGCGAGAAAATGGGCGATCCGGTCTGCCGTGTCCTTGACCTGGGCATAGGTCCTGGCGGCGCCGTTGAAAATGGTGTACACATTGTCCGGATACTTCCGGGCGGTCCTGTCCAGAACCTGTGTCAGCGGATAATGGTAATTGGTCACATCATGGGCCACGCCTTCCGGCCAGAAAGGGGTCTGCCATTTCTGCATCATGGGTCTCCTTTGTTTTTGGTACACGGGTTTGCGAAGTCCTGCTGTCATCTGTCTTTTAGTAACGGAAAGTGACTCATTATAGGTAGATCTTTTCAAATTTGGAATCTTTTTCGTTTGAGTGAAATGAAAAAGATGGATTGTGATGGATAATACGATTTCCGGTTGATAAACCGGCACTGCAATGATATTGAAATACCCAAATGAATCAAAAAATACGAGGAGACATCGGAATCAGGATGATCAGATCAATTTCAATATTTGTGATACTCTGTTTATGGGGGTGGGTCTCTGGTGCAACGGCCCAGGAAGTGTATGTGAGCGGAATTACCAAAGTAACCATGCGCACCGGACCGGGGATTGAACATAAAATTTTGGCTATGGTGGAGACCGGCACCCGCTTAGAGGTTCAGGAATACCGTTCGGACTGGTCTTTGGTTCAAATGGAGAATCAGAAAGAGGGATGGGTGCTCACCCGCTTTTTGACGGAAGAAAAACCATTGACATTTCTGGTGGAAACCCTTCAGGGGGAAAATGAACGCCTGACACGTGCGTTGGAAGACAGTGAAAATCAAAATCAGAAGCTGACTGATAAAAATGCGGCTTTGTCGGATATCGAAACAAAATACCGGGAATTGAAGCAGGCTTCGGCGGATTATCTCGCACTCAATGAGAAATACCAGGACCTTGTTCAGTTGTCAAAAGAACAGGAACAGCAGATTTCCATGCTTAAGGACAATTTGAACAGTGAAGCCATGCTGTGGTTTTTAAGCGGTGCCGGGGTGTTTATCGTGGGGTTGATTCTCGGACTGAGTACCCGTAAGAAAAAGAGAAGTTCCTTGCTATGATCCTAAGAACCGATTTTCTGGTTATCGGCAGTGGCATTGCCGGTTTGAGCTTTGCCTTGAAAGCGGCCCGGCATGGCCATGTCACCATCATCACCAAAAAAAAAATTCAACAGAGCAACACCGCCCTGGCCCAGGGCGGTGTTGCAGCGGTTTTTGGAAAACAGGACTCCTTTGACCTGCATGTGGCGGATACGCTCAAAGCCGGGGACGGGCTGTGCGATTCGGACGTGGTGAAAATGGTGGTGGAAAACGGGCCCGAACGGGTCCGGGAACTGGTTGACTTAGGTGCCCGGTTCAATATGGCGGGGGCCGGCAAATTTGATTTTGCCATGGGCCGTGAAGGGGGCCATTCGGTCAAACGCATCATCCATGCCCATGACCTGACCGGCAGAGAAATTGAAGACGCGCTGGTGGCAAAAGCCAGAGAGGATGACCAGATCACTATTCTGGAGGACCATGTGGCGGTTAATCTGATCACGTTTTCATCGTCTGTTCGGAGTGGGATTCTGGTCACCCAGTATGAAAACTTCTGTTGCGGGGCCTATGTACTGAACAATACCACCGGCAGGGTGGAAACCTTTCATGCTGCAGTGACCCTGCTGGCCACGGGTGGTGCCAGCAAGGTGTATCTGTATACGTCGAACCCTGATATCGCCACCGGAGATGGCATTGCCATGGCATACCGGGCCGGGGCTTCCGTGGCCAATCTGGAATTTGTCCAGTTTCATCCCACCTGCCTGTACCATCCGGAAGCCAAGAATTTTCTGATTTCCGAAGCGGTTCGGGGAGAAGGCGCCGTATTGATCGATGCGAAAGGCCGACGGTTCATGGAAGATTATACCCCGGAAAAAGAACTGGCCTGCCGGGATGTGGTGGCCCGTGCCATTGACAGTGAACTCAAGAAAACCGGGGCGGAATCGATGTTTCTGGATATCTCTCATAAAGACCCGGATTTTATCCGGAAGCGGTTTCCCCATATCCATGCCCGGTGCCTCGAATACGGCATCGATATCACCACCGACCCCATTCCGGTGGTGCCGGCGGCCCATTACATGTGCGGCGGAGTGGCCACGGACCTGAACGGAAAGACTGATATCCAGCGGCTGTATGCCGTGGGTGAGACGGCGTGCACCGGGCTTCACGGCGCCAACCGATTGGCCTCCAATTCCCTTCTGGAGGCCCTGGTTTATGCCCATAATGCATATCTGGATTCCGTCAAAAGTCTGCCAGCCATCAAGAAAAACATGGACATTACCCTGGCACCCTGGGATGAGACAAACACCACGGACAGTGATGAGGCCATTGTGGTCTCCCACAACTGGGATGAGATCAGACGTCTTATGTGGAACTATGTGGGGATCGTGCGGTCGGACAAACGACTGCAGCGGGCTGCCCGCCGTATCCAGACCATTCAGAATGAGATCAATGAGTATTACTGGGATTTTAAACTGACGTCCGATCTGGTGGAGTTGAGAAATATCGTCACCGTGGCCAAGCTGGTGATTCAGTCCGCCCTGCAGCGCAGGGAAAGCCGCGGACTGCACTACAATATCGAATATCCCAAAAAAGATGACCGCCGGTTTCTGATTTCAACGATTTTAAAAAAACGGTTCTGATACCGTTCACTGGTTCAAGGATCTTGCCGGCCTAATGACCGGATAAACCTTCGGATTTTTTTGATATAGGGAATGAATACCAGAATGACGATAATCACAAAAAAAGTTTGAATTATCTGGAACCGTTCATCTAAAAATTCAAAGAATTCAGTCCACAGAACAATGGCGGTCAGGGTGCCCAGAAACGTGGCGGAAAAATTTTTCAGACGTCCCATGTGGATCATGCCGCCGATGATGGATCCCACCACCGGTCCGGTCACCGGCAAAGGGATCATGACAAACAAAAAGATGCCGAGCCAACCGAACCGTTCAATTCTCTTTTTCTGTTTCAAAGCGGTCTCCGCGACCCTTTCCATGGCACGGGTCACCCATTCCACCCGCAGATATCTGGCTGTGGTCAGTGCGAAGATGGAATAGGTGAAAAATACCACCATTACTTCCAGGTAAAAGTTATAGAAGATGGTGAAACCGGCGTTAAGGTTCTGTATGATGCAAAGCCCGATACCCACGGAACGCCCCCCGAAGAGATTGGCGAACAAGGTAAGGATCAGGGTTTTTGCCAGACCGGTATCCGTGATCAGGCAATATCCGACGCCCCCCATCAGTAAAAGGGCCATCCCAATGCCGACCATCAGAAGTTTGCCTTCAGGGGTGTTGAAAATGGTTTTTTTCATGGTGATCGTTACCGTTCAGTCAGGCGGAATCATTTCCGGGAACCGACAAACAGGGTGACGATCCCCAGGGTCATGGGTTTGTACCTCACATCCCTGAATCCCGTGTCCGACATCAGCTCTGAAAATGCCTCGGGGGAAGGGAACTGAAGAACGGATGCCGGCAGGTAGTGATAGGCATTGTCGTGTTTTGAAAAAAAAGCTCCGATCCAGGGAAGCACCTTTTTAAAATATCCCAGGTAAAGGGTCTTGAAAAAAGGAGCCTGCGGTGTGGTTAACTCCAGAACAGCCAGTTTCCCGCCGGGTTTGAGCACCCTGTAAAATTGGGACAGGGCAAGCTGCCGGTTCATGATGTTCCGGATGCCGAAAGCGATGAAAACTCGGTCAAAGGTTTCTGAAGGGAAAGGCAGGTCCAGCGCGTCCCCGTTCACCAGATCGATGCGTTGACCGGAGGATTGGTTACATTTTTTTTTCCCGGCCCAAAGCATGGCATAAGAAAAATCCAGGCCCGTGATCCGGGTGTTGCCTTTGAGGTACCGGCTCAAAGCCAGGCCCACATCACAGGTGCCGCAGGCCACATCCAGACTCCGGCTTTCCGGTGCAGGTGCTGCGGCTTTCACCATCTGATTCCGCCACATCACATCCTGGCGCAGACTGAGCAGGCGGTTCAGAAAATCATATCTATGGGCGATTTTGTCAAACATACCCTTGACAAAATCCAGTTCTTTGTTCATCGTTGACAACCTGAATTTCAGGATTAGTTTATATTATTTATCACAGACAGCTTGGAAAGGTACCATACCAGGGCCGATAACACAAACAAAACCATGCGGAATTGACTGGACAATTGGGTAAGTTATGACAGAAAAACGCGACTACTATGAAATCCTGGGGGTATCCCGGGATGCCGATAAGGTGACCCTGAAGAAAGCATACCGGAAACTGGCCATTAAATTTCATCCGGACAAAAATCCCAACAACCGGGAAGCGGAAGACAAATTCAAGGAAGCATCCGAGGCGTATGAAGTGCTGAGCAATGACAACAAGCGCCACATCTATGACCAGTTCGGTCACCAGGGACTGGAAGGAGCCGGCCATTCCGGACCCGGCGGATTTGAGGATATTTTTTCCAGTTTCGGCGATATTTTCGAAGATTTTTTTGGGTTCGGCGGAGGCCGCGGGGGCCGGGGAAACCGGGTCCAGCGAGGATCGGACCTGCGGTACAATATGACCATTGATTTCATGGAAGCGGCGTTCGGCACCGAAAAAACCATATCCATTCCCAAACTGACCACATGTGATGACTGTGACGGCAGCGGCAGCCGGCCTGGGACGGAGGTGGAAACCTGTGCCCACTGCCACGGTACCGGGCAGTTCATTCAGAGCCAGGGGTTTTTCAAGGTTAAGACCACGTGTCCTTACTGCAAGGGCCGGGGCAAAGTGATTACCAACCCCTGCCCCAAATGCATGGGGGCCGCCGGGTGGAAATCGTGCGCAAGGTCCAGGTCAAGATCCCGGCCGGGGTGGATGTGGGGTCCAAGCTGCGCCTGAACGGTGAAGGGGAAGCCTCTCCCTCCCCGGACGGGCCGTCCGGTGATTTGTATGTGGTCATCAATGTGAAACCACACAAATTTTTTCAAAGGGACGGCAATGATGTTGTCTGCGCCATTGATATTTCTTTTGCCCAGGCAGCCCTGGGAGCAGAGATCACTGTGCCCACCCTGGTGGGTGATGAAGCCCTCACCATTCCCAAAGGCACCCAGTTCGGGGAAAGTTTCCGGCTTTCTGGACAGGGTATCGCCTCTCTTCGTACCGGAAGGCGGGGAGATCAGATCGTGAAAGTGCTTATCAAAACCCCCACCAAACTGTCAGCCAAACAAAAAGAACTGTTAAAGCAATTTGACAAACTGGATGCCAACAAAATTTCCAATAAATTGAAAAATCTGTTTAAAAATATCTAGCAGCAGGCGGATCTCATGTTTGAACTCAAGGTAAAAACCCGGTTTGCCGGAGCCCATCAGCTGACCATGGTGGGGCAGAAATGTGAAAACCTCCACGGGCACAACTGGCAGGTGGAGGTGTGTGTCAAAGGACCGGATCTCAACGAAGCGGGGGTACTGGCGGATTTTGGGGATATCAAGAAAGCGGTCCGCCAGGTGGTGGACGGAGACCTGGACCACAAATATCTCAATGAGCTGGCCGTATTCCGGGGCCAGCAGCCCACCTCGGAGCGGATTGCCGTTTATATCGCCCAGCAGGTCCAGACCCTGCTGGATGAAACCCTGAAGGAACAATTGCAGGTGTCCCGGGTCATGGCATGGGAATCCGAGGATGCTTGTGCCATTTATTATCCGGAATAACGGCCCAAGAGCCAGACCAGTGGTTTCAATCCGGGTCGGCCCGCCTGTGATGAAAGAAACCGATGCGCTGACAAATTCGGTCGGATAGATTTTTCAGGTCTGCATGGAGATAATGCGTTTGGCCGGAATTAGTCCGGTGGCGGCGGCGGACACGATGTTGCCGGCCACCCCGGGACCGTCCCCGGCCACGTAAAGGCCCTCAATTTTTGTTTCCAGATGCTCACTGGTTTCCACCTGGGTGGCAAAGAATTTGATTTCCGGGGCATACAGCAGGGTTTCATCGTTGGAGACCCCCGGCACCACCAGGTTCAGCGTTTCCAGGCCTTCGACCAGGTTGGTCAGAATCCGTTCCGGCAGGGCCATGGCAATGTCACCGCACACCACATGGGTCATGGTGGGCTCGATATAACCTTTGCGGATCCGGTGCCAGGTGGACCTCCGGCCCCGTTTCAGATCCCCGAATCTCTGCAGAATGGGTTTTCCTCCGCCGATGATGGTGGACAGCCGGCCGATGGACTCGCCATAGGCCTGGTTGTCGGTCACCGGTTCTGTCAGCACCACCTTGGAAAGAAATGCGAAATTGGTGTTGTCCGATTTTTTTCCGGAATAGGCGTGCCCGTTGACACACACAAACTCCCGGTAGTTCTCCAGGGAGATGAATCCCCCCTGGTTGGTGCAAAACGTCCTTGTCTGGTCATCATAGGTGTGGGTCTGGACAAAAAACGTGGGATCATAGATGATGTTGCACAGATCAACCATAATATCGTTGTGCACCTCCACCCGGACCCCCACTTCGATGCCTCTCTGGCTTAAGTGGATACCGTGTTTCTGCGCCACCGAGGCCATCCAGTTGGCCCCCACCCGCCCTGGGGCCAGAATCACAGAGGGCGCCTCGTATACGGCCCTGTCCGTGACCACTCCTGAGACCCGGCCTTTTTGTTCCAGAATGTCGGTGGCGGTTTCGTTGAGCGTTACCTCCAGCCCCCTGGACTGGATGTGATCCGCCATGGCGGCAATATAGCCGGGCAGATTGTCGGATCCCAGGTGTTTCTGCCGGATGAGCATCAGGTCGATGCCGAACCGTCTGGCATCCTTTTGGATCTGCCGGGCTGTATCCATATCCGTGGGAAAGACCGGACCGTCCATTTTGAATCGGGTGAACACCGCCTCGGTTTCATCGATCAGGGCCTGGGCCTCAGATAGGGGCATGAACTGGGTCAGGTCGGTTTTCCCCAGCCTTGGAATAAAGTTGAGCTTGCCGTCGGAATACAGTCCGGCCCCGCCGATGCCGGAAAGGATATTGCACGGGTCGCACTCGGCGCATTTTTGAATGCGATGGTTGGGGCATTTGCGTTTCAGCGGGGCTTTGCCTTTCTCAATGAGCAGCACTTTCAGCCGGCTGTGCTCCATCAGATACCAGGCCGCAAACAATCCGGCCGGCCCGCCGCCCACGATAATCACGTCATATGTCATTTTCAGGTGTCTCCGTTGATTCCGGCTCCAGGCCCATGGCTCTGGCCCGGGCCATCCACTGTTTCCGGGCCAGGGCCCGCATGTCGATCACATTGTCTCTTTCATCCACGATTTCCATTCCCATCAGCGTTTCAATCAGGTCCTCCAGGGTCACCAGGCCATCCGTACCTCCGTGTTCACTGACAATCAGGGCGATATGCTGGCGTTCGGCCAGAAAACGCTCAAACAGGACCGTCAGGGGAATGGAGCTGGGCACGGCCATGATATCCCGTTTCAGAACCTTGAGTTTTTCGTTCCCCCTTTTCTGGGCCATGAAGATCAATACATCATCTTTGAGAACGAAGCCCGTGGCATCGTCCATATGGGTTTTGTACAGGGGCAGGCGAGAAAAAGGGGTTTTCATGATGTATTTCAGGGATTCATTGATGGTCATGTCTTGTGGTAATGCCGTGATTACCGTGCGAGGCGTCATGATATCGGTGGCTTTGAGTCTTTCGAACCGCAGCAAGTTCTGGATGATGCGGGATTCCTTGGAATGGATCTGACCGGTCCGCTCTCCCATGGATGCCATGGCAATGAACTCATCCCTGGAAAAAATATGCATGGTTTTCCCCGGGAAATGAGGCTGGTCAGTTTTTCCGACAACCGGACAATGGGGTAAAGCACCACAATCAACGAGTTGACGAAGATCGCGGTTGGGCCGGTCAGGTTGGACCAGTAGATCGCTCCGATGGTCTTGGGAACGATTTCCGACAGAAACAGGATCATCAGGGTCATGACAGCGGAAAACACGCCGAACCAGGTGCTGCCGAAAACGTCGGCGGCTTTGGCGCCGGCACCGATGGCCCCGACAGTATGGGCAATGGTGTTTAACGTCAGAATGGCGGCCAGGGACCGGTCCACATTGTCCTGTTTGAGTCGTTTGAGCAGTGCGGCTTTTCGGGGGTGTTTTCTCTTCAGGCCTTCAATGTACGAAGGGGTGACACTTAAGATGACCGCTTCAGCCACGGAACACAGGAATGAAAAAATCAGGGCCAGCCCCATATACAGGAGCAGCTCCAGGATATCGGAATCAAGTCCGCCGGAGATGTCGTTCATAAGTGCAGGTTCCAGAGAGTATGTGATAAAAACAATGCATCATTTCAAATCACAATAACCATCCGGCCTGTCCGAAGCAAGAAAAAAATATCCGGCGGATAATCTGCCGGCGGCATGAAATTAGGGGAGGCTCTGACAGTCCGTCAAAAAAAACACCGGTTCAATGGCTTGGGTCTGTACAGAAACAAACTCCTCTTCAGCTGCCAAAGAACATATTGCTCCGGATGGAGGCATTGGTCTATCAGTTTTCCTGAGGCGATAAATCACAGAGGCCTTGAGCAACTCCGGTTTTTTTTTGAAAACTTACATAAAAAGGCCCTCGGGGTTCTTCCGAAAGAACATGCGCAATTAGGAGAACGGATTTCCATTGATGGCAGCTTGATTGATGCGGTTTTATCAATGGTACTGGGAAGGTTATGGAAACGGTGCGAAAAAATGCCAAAGTTCATTGTGGATTGGATATCAAGCATGGCATTCCAAGCAAAATATTTTTTACGAACGGCAACGGTTCGACCGAGGATAACAGACTCAAGCCTCGTAGCTGGGAAAAAGGAGCTATGGCGGAAAACCAAGATGGTGAAGCTTTCCGACAGCATTCTTATCATGAAGGATGAGCAAAACTCCAGGCCGCAACACACTGTGAACGCAGATGTGGCCTCGATTCCGCTGATATCAGATGGGCCACTGACCACGGGGCCAATCACTGGGTATGGGGAAAGGGTTTTAAAAAAATCACGGACAGAATCAGGGAAATCACTAAACCTGATCGCGAGAACTATGTGGTTGCCATGCTCGGTTGGGGCTATTTCCGCTGGCAGGTGAGGCGCAGTGTGGAAAACGCCCGGCGGAAATCGGGCACCGACTATCTGGATGTTTTCAAGCGGAGATGGTTTGGGAAGACATGGCTGCCGCCTGGAGGCAGGCCTTGCCACTTCATTCGGATACTGGTATAAATGCCGGTGACAATTATTTTGTAAAGCAAAGATTGAAGGCACATGACAACAGGCAGATTCCTAGTGTTCGAAGGGCTGGACGGGTCCGGCAAGACCACCCAGATGGCGCGGCTGCAAAAGCGGCTCACCGGTATGGGCATTTTAACGGATACCACGTGTGAACCCACCGACGGTCCGGCGGGGGTACTGATCCGTCAGGTACTGGAAGGCCGGATCCGCATGGATCCGCGGACCCTTGCGGCCCTGTTCGCTGCGGACCGGACCGACCATCTGGTGACCCCGGAGACCGGGGTGGAGGCCCTGGTGAAAAAAGGACGGACCGTACTGTGCGACCGGTATTATTTTTCTTCGTATGCCTACCATGCCAGGGACATGGATCTGGAATGGGTGATCACCTTAAACACCGTGAATTCGCAGATTTTGAAACCGGACCTGACCCTTTTCATCGATGTGGCGCCCCAAACCTGCCTGGGGCGGATCCAGGCAGGCCGGAAACACCTGGATCTCTTTGAAAAAATTGACATTCTGACCCAGGTGAGGGATAATTATTTTGCCGCGTTTGAACGGCTAAAGGATCAGGAAACCGTTAGGGTGGTGGATGGAAACGCTTCAGAAGAGGAAGTGGAACAAGCGGTCTGGCGCCATGTCGGTCAGACGGTTGCCGGCGGGTGAGCCTGCCGGTGCAGGGACAACCGAAAAAAAAGACAAACGATTCATGGAAACAAGAAAAAGACAGACCATCTGTGTGGTGGACGGACAGGGCGGGGGCATCGGTGCAGTGGTTATCAAAAAACTGAAGGAACGGTTCGGTGAAGAGGTGGAGATCATCGCTTTGGGCACCAATGCCATTGCCACGGCACAGATGCTCAAATCCCGAGCCAACAAAGGGGCTTCAGGCACCAACGCCATCATTCAGACCGTGAAAAAGGCGGATGTGATCATCGGGCCGGTGGGCATCATCATGCCCCATGCCATGATGGGGGAGGTGACCGGTCCCATGGCCGAGGCCATCAGCCTGTCGGATGCCAGGAAAGTGCTGCTGCCGTTGAGCCAGGAAAACATCGATATTGTGGGCGTGGCAGGGCTGCCGCTGCCCATGCTGGTGGATGAGCTCATGGCATCCCATCTGTCTTTGATTGAAATTACATAAGGAGAACCCGGCATGTGTGAAGCAAATGCTTATCTGAAAGAAGCAGACAAGGAGACCCTGCTCATGGAAGCGGTGGACAAGGTGGAGCCCGATGAGAACGGCATCCGGCTGGTGTCCATTTTCGGGGATCAGAAATTTATCAAAGGACGGATCCTCTCATTGTCCTTGGTGGATCACAAGGTGTTTATCCAGCCGGAATGAGAGATGCGGTTTTCAAGACCGGCGATAGCACCGCACCGTCATGAAGGATCACAAGGAATTTTCCTGTCGGAGTGAGACTGCCGCCACAAAACGAGCGTGGCAGTGAACCCGTCTTTTTCGATCCGGCAATCTCACCGATTCGATTTTGCAATGAAAAAGCCGCTGGAAACCGTCATGATTCCGGTCTCCAGCGGCTTTTATATGGAAAAGGCGGACAGTGACCGCTCTTGATGGGTGGGGTTTACCAGCCGATGGTCAGATAGTCATGCATGGAATTGGCCGCCGCCCGGCCGGCCCCCATTGCCAAAATGACCGTAGCGGCGCCTGTAACGATGTCGCCACCGGCCCAGACCCCTTTTTTGGTGGTCTTGCCGGTGATCGGATCCGCCACAATGTTGCCCCAGCGGTTCAGGGACATGTCCGGAGTGGCATTGGTCAACAGCGGGTTGGCATTGGAGCCCACCGATACCACCACCAGATCGCAGTCAATTTTGAATTCAGACCCTTCAATGGGCATGGGACGTCTTCTGCCGGAGGCATCCGGTTCTCCCAGCTCCATTTTCAGGCATTCCATGCCTGTGAGCCGGCCGTTTTCATCTCCAAAGAATTGCGTGGGGTTGGTGAGCAGCACAAACTCGATCTTTTCTTCCTGTGCGTGGTGCAGCTCTTCCTCTCTGGCCGGCATTTCCTCTCTGGACCGGCGGTATACCACTTTGACCGATTCCGCGCCCAGGCGCATGGCGGTTCTGGCCGAGTCCATGGCCACATTGCCTGCGCCTAGCACCACCACATTTTTCCCCTTGGCAATGGGGGTGTCATATTTGGGGAACAAATACCCTTTCATCAGGTTGGTGCGGGTCAGGTATTCATTGGCAGAATAGATCCCGATCAGGTTTTCGCCCGGCAGGTTCATAAACCGGGGCAGGCCGGCCCCGACTCCGATATATGCGGCATCATATCCTTCTTCGAACAGCTCATCAATGGTGACCGAAGCCCCCACCACGGCGTTGCATTCGATTTTGGCCCCCATTTTTTCCAGGGTAGCCACTTCCGATGCCACGATCTCCTTGGGCAGACGAAATTCGGGAATACCGTAAACCAGGACTCCGCCGGGTTTGTGAAACGCTTCGAAAATGGTGACGTCATGCCCTTTGAGCAGTAGGTCGCCTGCCACGGTGAGCCCGGACGGACCCGAACCGATGACCGCCACTTTTTTTCCGGTTTTTTCAGCCACAGCCGGGATGTCTCCGGTCCCGTTTTTCCGTTCATAGTCGGCGGCAAAACGCTCCAGATAACCGATGGCCACGGGGCGGTCCTTTTTGCCTACAATGCATTTGCCCTCACACTGTTCCTCCTGGGGACAGACCCGGCCGCAGACCGCTGGAAGGGCGTTTCTTTCCCAGAGTTTGGCAGTGGCGCCGGAAAAATCACCTTCTGCAATGCATTTGATGAACTCAGGGATGAGCACGGACACCGGACATCCATCTACACAGGACGGTTTCTTGCATTGCAAGCACCGTTTGGCCTCAGTCATCGCCATCTCTTCCGTCAGCCCCAGCGGGACCTCTTCAAAATTTCTCCGTCTGACATCCGGGTCCTGCTCCGGCATTTTAACCCGGTCGATTTTTCTTTTTTGCCATTTATTCCTCCGTACAACTCACCGGTTGCATGTTCATGCGTTGCTTTTTTCAAAGGTTTCCATGCTGGTTTTTTCTTCGCCCAGATAGGACGCCAGTCGTTTGGCCAGCTCGTCAAAATCCACTTTGTGTCCGTCAAATTCCGGACCGTCCACACAGGCGAACTTGGTATCTCCGCCCACGGATACGCGGCAGCACCCGCACATGCCGGTTCCGTCGACCATGATGGGGTTCAAGCTCACAAAGGTTTTGACATTTTTTCCCTTGGTGATCAGGCTGCAGAACTTCATCATGGGGATGGGGCCGATGGCCACCACCAGGTTGATTTCATCTTTTTCCAGGACATCCTTGAGCACGTCGGTGACAAATCCGTGATGGCCGTGAGAACCGTCATCCGTGCAGATATGAAAATGATCGGACACAGCCCGCATTTTGTCTTCCATAATCAACAGGTCATAACTTCTGGCACCTAAAATGGTGGTGACCTCGTTACCGGCCTGTTTCAACGCCCGGGTGATGGGGTGGAGCACTGCGATTCCGGTGCCGCCGCCCACACATACCACTTTGCCGAAGTTCTCGATGTGGGTGGGGGCGCCCAGGGGGCCGATCAGGGCGAAATACTCGTCTCCAACCTGGAGTTCCTTGAAACGGGCCGTGGATTTGCCGACCACCATATAGATAATGGTAATGGTCCCCTTGTCCGGATTGGTATCCGCCATGGTCAAGGGAATTCGCTCTCCGGTTTCATCGGCCTGAAGAATCACGAACTGGCCGGGTTTGGCTTTGCGGGATATGCGCGGGGCTTCGATCTCATTCATGATGATGGTGCCCTGGGCCATTTCCTCACGATGGACAATTTTTGCCATTGCTTCCTCCTGTTTTCAAAAAACATATTGCCAGCAGCATTCGGCTGCAACATTATTTGTTAACGGTTTCTAATTATATTGTGAAATCGACACTTTTATCCAAATTAAGTTCATATCATAAAATCAAGAAATAAAATTTAATGAAATTGGTAAAATCAGCAAGACATCAGTTTTTCATGTCGTCAGGCAGAATGACGGCCCCCTTTGCCTGTTTCCAGGATAACAGCTTTTCCTTTTGTTTAGCCAGAATTTCAAACAGGCGCGCTGGGATGTTTTCTTCTTTGGCATAGGCTGCTTCTTGCAGTTCGATCCGTGCAACGATATTGTTCACATACAATGAAAACTGACGATCATACAGATCTTTGGGATAGGATTTGTTAATGATGCCGGCAAACAGCGGTTCCAGGTCCCGGTAAAGAGGCAGGTTGCCCACAGGGGTCTGAATGAAGCCCACTTCCTGATGCGCATATCTTTCCAGCCAGGCCAGCCACACCTTGACATCTTTTTTTTCTCCCAGCAGACGGTTGTGACTGCCGCCCCGGGCTTTATCCGTGAGAAAATAATTCAGCCCGGCCATGACCGGCTGAAGCGGTTCCTGAATTCCGGGATTTCCAAAAAACCGAAACTGGGCATCCATGTAATCCCCTAAAGCACCTGGAATGAATGGCGCATTGGCCCAAGGCGCCCGCTTAACACCGGAGACACCCACTTCGGTGGCCGTGGCTGCGGACACGATACAGGCGCCGATCACCACCCCGTGGTCCGAATCCGGTGCCACCCAGACCGGGGGCATCGTATCAGCATCCCTTCCGCTGTAAGTAAACACCCGGGTGAGAACCCCTTTCGGGCTTTCCGCTTCAGAAGAATAGTTGTCCAAGCTGGTGGATCGCAGGGTACACCGGGAATTGGGATGAGACATGGGCACCGGTTTGCCGCTGTCTTCAGTTTTGCCGGGATACCACTCCCCTTGGAAATTGATGCCTTTTTCCGGCGGGGTTTCAAGGTTGCCTACCCAGTGGGGGATGTTGGCTTCATCGATGAGCACGTTGGACCAGATCACTTCATGCCCGGGCTGCCTGAGCACTTTCATGAGCAGCGGGTCCCCTTCCTGGTTCACATCCTCCACAATGCCGAAGATGCCGGCTTCGGGATTCACACTTCGAATACTGCCGTCATCCGCGATCCACATCTGGGCCAGGTCATCTCCCACAAACCGGTTTCCGGCCATGGCCGTGGTGGTTTTTCCGCAGCCGGACGGGGCGGCACCGGCAAACCAGGTCACCCGGTTGCCCGGCCCCTGGATTCCGGTGATGAACATGTGTTCGGACAGTTCCTTTCCAGGGTTTTTATATACCGCCTTGTCCACGGCAAACCGGTGATTGCCTTTTTTGAGCAGCAAGGTATTGCCGGCATAGGTGCATTTAAAACTATAGGTGGTCTGGTACTGGCGGTCCATGAATACCCTGGCATCGGGCAGGTCTTCGGGCCGGTTCAGTCCCTGGGAATGGACATTGGTGAAAAAATGGCCTCGGGCCGCCACCTCTTTGTCGAAATCTGCATACGCGTTTCGATACAGCAGTTCCGCACTGTGACTGACATAGGCGGAACTGGTGATCTCCAGGGCCGGGTTGGAGACCGGGGCACCCACAGGTCCCCGCATGTAGAATCCCACCACCATGGTTTTGCCGGCCATGATATCGGTCATGTTGGCCCGGACATCTTCCAGTGCTTGCTGTCGGTTCATGCGGTTGGCCAGGGAAGAGACCTGATCTTCCGGGTTGGTGATGTAAAAGGTCCTGTCCACAATCCGTCCCTGCTCACCGGGCAGATCGAAATGAATGGTATGGTTTTCCATGGCCAGAGGACGTTCTTCATCGGTTTTTATGGCCAGATCCCGGATAAATTGACGGTCCGCTTCCGCTCCGGTATTGATGAAAATGGTGTCCGGGTTGCAGACCACCACGGTATTGGCGATTCGTTTTAATACTTCCGGATGGGTGATGCCGGAGATACGCTGTAACTGCTCCGTATCCATGCGTTTTTGAAAAACTTTCCGCGCCTGTTCAGCGGATTCGATTTTCCCCAGTTCATTCAGAATATCCATGTTAAAAATCCGTTTATGAGGGGGTTTTGTTTGATTCGTCCTCTTTGTTTTTACTTAAAAAGTTTTTAATTTCGTTTTTTCTTCTATCACTTACCCGTTAAAAATCAAACGATATCTTGAATTTTTTTGAAAAAATGCTCTGCTCAATCCTTTAAAAATAAAGCAACCGCTTGGCCGGACATTCGGGAACCCCCATGACACATCAGGAGAAGACCATCATGACGTCGTTGATATTTGCCGATCTTCACAACCATACAAAGGCTTCGGATGGAGATTTCACCCCTGGGCAGCTGGTGGTCAGAGCCGCGGAAATGGGACTTGGGGCGGTTGCCATCACCGATCATGATACACTGAAGGGGATCGAACCGGGGCTTGCCGCCGGCAGGCAGGCCGGCATCCGGGTGATCCCCGGGGTGGAAGTCTCTGTCCGGTTTCGCCGCTCCTTTTTTACCGGCACCCTGCATTTATTGTGCTTTTTTTCCGAAAACCGTCTGTCAGATCCCGGGTTTGTGGATGCATTTGAAACGATTTTGTCCAAAGGCCGGGGGGAAAGCCTGGTCCGGGCTCGGATCGCCCGGATCAATAAAGAGTTCGGTCCCTCGGGAAAAACGCCCATACTGACTCGGGATCTGGAGTATCAAGACATTGCAGAACTCAGCAGCAACGCCAGCCGGCGGCATTTTGCCCTGGCCCTGTCGGAAACACTGGGGGTCACCGACAGAGAGACCGTTCATGAGATCATCGGCAATGACAGTCCGGCATATCTTCCCTCCGGTATCGCGCTGGAGGAAATGGCCGGATTCATGCAAACGCATCCACTGCTGGCGGTTCTGGCCCATCCGGCAGCGGGCTCTTTTCCGGGCAAAGGCCATTACAGGGAAGTACTGCCGCCGGTGGAGACGGTCAACACCCTGTTGCCGGAATTTCTGGCAGCCGGTCTAAAGGGGCTGGAGGTGTTTTATCCGGGCCACACCCAAAAGCATCAGGAACTACTGCTTTCCTGGGCAAAACAATATGATCTGCTGGTCACCGGCGGGTCAGACTGTCATGATGCATCGGCGCGTCCGTTAGGGGTGGCAGGTATCACAAAATCGGATTTTCAGCGGTTTGAAGCGGCTTTGATGTAAGAAAGCCCTGGCTTAAGACCGGGAACTGCGAATAAACCCGGCGGTCATACACCCCAAGGCCAACAGGGTACAGATGCCGGCAACGAGGCTGATGGTGCCGATACCGGTGACGGACCAGATCATTCCGCCGGAAAACGCCCCGGCTACCCGGCCCAGCCCCCCGACCGCATAAAATGCGGACAAAGTGGAAGCTCGCAGTTCCGGCATCAGTTCCGTGGCCAGGCCCATGGCTGTGACAATGGTGAATTCAAAGCACAGGAACACCAGAAACAGCCCGCCCAGCACATAAGGCACCCCCCGGTCCAGGAACGGCAGTAAAAAATAGAACCCAGCCGTCAGAACCAGACCGATAAAAATGGTTCTGAGCAAGCCGATCCGGTCGGAAAAAAAAGCGGTGATCGCCTCCCCCGCCACCTCTGCCAGGCCGATGAGGATGGTCCCAAGGCCGATGGCGGTCAGGGAAAGGCCATAGGATTGTTCCAGCCATGCCCCGTATACCACAAACAGGACATCAGACCCCAGAGCCATGAAAAAGGCAAAACTCAGCATGCCCAGGACCCGGCGGTTTTTCATGATCTGTTTCCAGTTGGCCAGCAAAAGACCGGTTTTTTGAAATGGTCCCCGTCCACCGGGCAGTCCCGGGGCATCAGACGGAAAATGAGGCCAAAACAGGCGGCCGTTATGATACCGATGACCAGAAACGGGGTTTGATAGGAAGCCGCCTGGATGGTCATACCAGCAAGGGGAATCCCCACCAAGGTGGCCCCGGCCCAGGCCAGCTCGGTGAAGCCGATGAATTTCCCCCGCTGTTCAAACGGTACATGGGTGCCGAGAAAAGCCTGAAAACTGGGGTCAAAAATACTTTTGGCCAGGCCGGCGAAAAACAGGGCCAGAACCAGGGCACCATACAGCGGAATCAGGCCGGCGGCCAGGCATCCGAAGCTGAGCATCACCAGAGAAACCAGAATGATGCGGCGGTTGCCGTGCCGATTGGCAAAGGACGCCCCCACCGGTCCCAAGACGGCCGTGGCCTGATTCAGGGCGATGATCGAGGTGATGGTGGCCAATTCCACACCCAGGCCCCTGGCAAACGCCGGGGCAAAGGGGTATGCCATGCGCCGGGCTGTGTTCATCAGCAGCTTGGCAAGGGTGATGATGAGGATCAGGCTGTAAAAGCGGGGAGGAGATGGGGTCATGGATCTGAGCCGGGTCAGGTGAGGGTCAGCAAATGAAATTTGTCAAAAATCAGCAGCAGCCCCATGAGGATCAACAGACCCCCGGCTGCTTTGTTGATGATGGGAATGAACCGGGAGGCTTTTTTCATCGTTTCCACCAGTGAAGTGATGAAGAATGACATAAGAATGAACGGCAGGGCCAGGCCGGCGGAATAAACCGCCAGAAGCCAGACTCCTTTGACCACGGTGTCCTGGTTGCCGGCCACGATCAGGATACTGCCCAGAAGCGGGCCGATGCACGGACTCCATCCGGCCCCGAATGCCATGCCGATGACAAAGGTGCCGGCCAGGCGAACCGGTTTCTGCTTCATGTGGAGCCGTTTTTCAAACGAAAGCGCCTTGATGTTGATGGCCCCCAGCAGGTGGAGCCCGAAAATCAGGATGATGGCGCCCCCGACATACTGAACGATATGGGCGTATTTCGTGAACATTGATCCCAGAAACGATGCGGATGCACCCATCAGGATAAACACCAGAGAAAATCCGGACACATATGCCAGGGTGGACAGGATTACTTTTTTTCGGGTCTCCTGTCTGCCTTGGGTGAGCTCATCTAAAGAAAGGCCGGTGATGAACGAAAAATAAGCAGGGATCAACGGCAGAATACAAGGCGATAAAAAAGACAGCAGGCCTGCGGCAAAAGCGGCCGGAAAAGTAACGGTTTCAGTGAACACGAAAAAAATCCTTTGGTTGAATCTTGGGTTTCTGATTGATATTGTATGTCAAATTAATGCATTATATAACAGGTTTCAAGGCATTTTAGGGGAAAAACGGCAAAACTGATTGAAAACCGGACGGGAAAACAAAACAGATGATTATCAGCACAGACAGCGGACGGGTCATTGACACGGGGGACTTAAGTCCGGAAGAGCGGCATGTGATTCAGAAACTGCTGGCATGGATGACACTGGTGGATTCTGTCGACCAGTTCATCCAGAAAAAAATCAGGCCCTGACCGCCGGGTGGAACGGCTCCGGTCCTGTCCGGGAAACCCGGGCCTTGTCACTGGTCATCCGGCATCTGGAAAAACAGGTCCGGCAACGGTTGAAAAAACAGTCAATCGGATACGCCCGGCATAAACCGGCACTCCGGTCAGGCTGTCCGGATATCAGATCATGGTGGTCAGGGTGTGCAGTTCTTTTTCCAGGCGTTTGGCAGAGACCTTGACCGCAGTTTTGAGTTCCTGGGCAAATACCGAGATCTTGTATTCCTCCAGCAGCCAGAAAAAATCCTCCACTTTCTGCGTTTTTTCAGGGGAGGTCTTTTCAGACAGCGCCATTACCTGGGTGGCCAGATGAGTTTCAAACCGGCTGACCTTCCCGGATTTTTCAGATTCTTTGGCCGGGTTGTCCGCCCCTCTCTGGGCCCGGATCCGGAGGCACTCCACATATCTTGGCAGGTGCCGGATTCGTTCCATGGAGTACAGAGAAAGAAAATTCGGCGGCACCAGGTTTTTGAGGGCATCGGACAGTTCTGTGAGAATCCGGCTGGCCTGGGGCCGGTTCTGGTGCTTCAGCGAAAGGGACCGGATCAGTGAAAAACACGTGGCATAGGCCTGCCCCACCGCCAGAATGTCTTTGAGCAGATCCTTTGTCTTCTGGTAAAGCGCGGGCCGCAGTTGCTGAATGTGGGTTTCAAATTCCTCCCGGGATCTGAGGTTTTTTTCAAACAAATGCCGGGTGGTGCAGGTATAGACCGCTTCCTGAAACGCGGCCGATCCCCCGAAATACGGGGCGAACTCTTTGAGCCCTGCCATGTTACGGATATCTTTTCGAATGGCCTTGAACAGATCGGTATACCGGTGTTCGTAAAGCCGGCGAACCCCTTTGGCATGATTGATTTCGGCATCCTTTCGGGACAGGAACAGCCGCAGGTTCAAAGAATTTTCTTCGATTGTCAGGCCGGGATAGACTTTGCGGGTGAATCCGTCCGCCTCGTCAAGGAGGTGTGCTTCCGGCAGATCTTGAAAAGACCAGTCGGTGATGCCGGTTTTTTCGAATGCCTGCCTGGCACGGTCCAGGGCGGATGTGCCGGGCCTGGTGGCTTTTGCAGGAAACCGGTTTAAAACGGCCGGGTCTCTCAGGGAGGTGATTTCCTGATCGTTGTGATCCCGGATGGAGATGCGCATTTTCAGGTGATCCGGCAGCGGGTCTTCCGACCAGGCCGTGGCCGGGATGGTGAAGCCGTACCGTTCCCGGATAAAAGAGGACAACTGGGAGAATAGCGGCGTGTTATCCTGGGGCAGATTTTTTGCGATAAAGGCTGCCGTGGCCTGGACCGGCATCAGCCGGACCCGGAAGGATTTGGGCAGCCCCTTGATCAACCCGGCGATTTTTTCTTCAAACAGCCCTGGCACCAGTTTTTCCACAGCGGTTCGGGGGATCTGGGCCGCCATGTCCGCCGGTACCTTGACCGTGATCCCGTCTTCGTCATCCCCGGGATTGAACCGGTAGGACAGGGCAAAGTGTCCCTGTTCCGTTTTCAACATATCCGGAAACAGGGCCAGCCGGTCCTGATCCGCCCGGTTTCTTTCCAGGTCTTCCCGGGTCATGCGCAGAAACTGATCGTCTTTCTGGTCTTTTAAAAATTTGGCAAAAGTTTTGAGGTGATGAAACGGCCGGGGCAGCCGGTCATGGTAGAACCGGACCATGTCTTCCGTACCCACCAGAATGTCCCGCTGCCGGGTTTTGTGTTCCGCCTCTTCCAGTTCTTCGATCAAATTCTGGTTGTGAACCATGAAGGGAAAGGGCCGGTGAATGTCTCCGTCGACCAGGGCGCTGCGGATAAAAATATCCCCTGCCTCGTCCGGATGGATCTTTCCGTATGGCACATGTCTTGCGCCCACAATGACCAGGCCGAACAAAGAAACCTGCTCAGTGGCCATGACCCGGCCCTGTTTTTTTCCCACCGGGGATCCGAATAGGTTCGGGTACACAGGCCTTTGCCGATTTCCTCCAGCCATGCCGGATCGATATTGGCCACCCCCCTTGCAAACAGCTGGCTGGTCTTGACAAACTCGGCCGCCACAATCCAGGGCCCGGCCTTGTCAAACAGGCCGGACCCCGGGAAAATCATGGCCTGCTGTCCTTTGGCGGCCGTATAGATGTTTTTTTCCTTTTTATGGGCAATGTGAGACAGATATCCCGTTAAAAGCGTTTTGTGCAGGGCGATATACAAAGGGCCGCCGATGTCATGGTCCTTTGACTTGAGCCGGTCTGTACCGGGCAAAGGGGTGAATGGCGCAAAATCGGTAAATCCGTGTTCTTGGAGCTGGCGTTTAATCTGGTGGTGGATGTCCAGCCATTCCCGGATTCGTTTGAAGGACAGGAAATGGTCCACGCAGAACTGCCGGAGGTTGGTCCTTGACCGGGATTTTTTTTCTTCTTCTTTATATATGTTCCAGATATTGAGCAGGGTCACAAAATCCGATGACGGGTCTTTGAACCGGGCGTGCTTCTGATCCGCAGCGGCCGCTTTTTCCGCCGGCCGCTGCCGGACATCGGATACGGACAGCGCCGTGGTGATGACCAGGGCTTCGGCCAGGCAGTGGTGGTCCTGGGCTGCAATGAGAATGCGGGAGAGTTTAGGGTCCACCGGCAGTTTTGCCATGACATGTCCCACCTTGGTGAGGGCCACTGTTTTTCGGTTTCTCCCAAAATCGTTGATTGCTCCCAGCTCCACCAGGGTATCAAATCCGTCCCGGATGCTTTTGGGGGCGGGCGGATCAATAAAAGGGAATCGTGACACATCTCCCAGTTTCAGGGAGATCATGCGCAAAATGACCTCAGCCAGGTTGCTCCGCAGAATTTCCGGGGCCGTGAAAAAGGGGCGGCCGTTGAAATCCTCCTCATCATACAGCCGGATGCACACTCCGTTTTCCACCCGGCCGCACCGTCCCATCCGCTGGTTGGCCGAACTCTGGGAGATGGGCCGCACCGGAAGCGAAGTGGTGCGGGTTCTCGGGGAATAACTGGGAATGCGGGCCAGGCCCGTATCGATCACATATCTGATACCCGGAATGGTCAGAGATGTTTCCGCCACATTGGTGGAGACAATGATTTTCCTGCCGGGGGTCCTTGAAAATACTTTTGCCTGCTCTTTGGCGGACAGACGGGCGAACAGGGGAAGGATGGTGACCCCGGGATGCTGCCGTCCCTTCAGCAGTTCCATCGTCTCGCCGATGTCTTGTTCCGTGGGCATGAAAATCAGCATGTCTCCGGACCGGGTCCGGGTCAAAAGAGAATGGGCTACGTCTGCCGTGGCTTCCACATACCCCTGGTCCTCCGGATTCTGCTTTTCTCCGGTGTCCGTAAGAATGGGCCGGTACCGCACCTCCACCGGGAACATCCGGCCCGAGACTTCGATGATGGGGGCGTTGTCAAATGCTTCGGAAAATTTCTGGGTATCAATGGTGGCCGAGGTGATGATCAGCTTCAGATGTCTGCGTTTTTTCACCAGGTGCCGCAGAAGACCCAGGGTGAAATCAATGTTCAGGCTTCTTTCATGGGCCTCGTCCACAATGATGGTGTCATAGCGCCTCAACAGCGGGTCGTGCTGGGTTTCTGCCAGCAGAATACCGTCGGTCATCACCTTGATACAGGCCGCAGGCGAGGTGTTGTCATCAAACCGGATTTTATACCCCACGGACTGCCCCAAAGGCTCCTGGAATTCAAAGGCAATCCGTTTGGCGACATTGACGGCGGCGATGCGCCGGGGCTGGGTGCACCCGATCATGCCCCGGGTGCCGCATCCGGCAGCCAGGCAGAATTTGGGAATCTGGGTGGTCTTGCCTGAACCGGTTTCCCCGGAAATGATCACCACCGGACTGGCCTGGATGGCCGCAATAATTTCATCTTTTCGGGTGGTGATGGGAAGGTCCGGTAAAAAATTCAGCCGGGCAGGTCTGTGTTTTGGGCACTGAATCAAAGGTTTCCGGGCCGGTCGGTTTTTTTCCTGGGTTTTCGGGATTGGGAAAGATCTTTCTGCATCGCATCGCATACTAACACAGGCATGCAAAATGTCAAATGCAAACCGAAGCGGCAATTTTTCTTGACATGCGCTTAAGAATAGGGGAAAAGGGGCTGCCTGAAAAACAATTCAGACCCGACTCCCATGGATTTGATCGATTTTTTCTTGTTTGCCTTGGATTATGAACTGTGATATGGAGTTCAAATTATGACGCAGATAATCAGCATAGCCAATCAGAAAGGCGGGGTGGGAAAGACCACCACGGCCGTCAATCTTTCCGCAGCCCTGGCCACGCTGAAAAAAAAGTGCTGCTGGTGGACTGTGACTCCCAAGCCAATGCTACCACCGGTCTGGGGGTCGAAAAGCCGTCACTGTCCGCCTCCCTGTATCATGGGTTGATCGGTGAGTCAGAGGTTGAAGACCTGCTGATGCCCACCATGCTGCCCGGATTGACCCTGTTGCCCGCCAACGTGGACCTGATCGGTTTTGAAATTGAAATGGTTTCGGCACCCCAGCGGGAAGCCCGGTTGAAAGCGTTGTTGACGCCCGTGGCAGACCGGTTTGATTATGTGTTTATCGATTGCCCGCCGGCATTGAGTCTTCTGACCCTGAATGCCTTCGTGGCCTCCCATTCCGTGCTGATCCCGCTCCAGAGCGAGTTTTTTGCCCTGGAAGGACTGGGACAGCTGCTGGATACGGTCAAGCGGGTCAAGTCATCGTTTAACCCGGGATTGAAAATCAAAGGCATCGTGCTGACCATGTTCGACCGCCGGACAAATTTGGCCCAGAATGTGGTGGATGATGCCCGCCAATATTTCAAGGATCTGGTGTTCAGAACCAAAATACCGAGGAATGTGAAGCTGGGGGAGGCCCCCAGTTACGGGTTGCCGGTGTTGCTGTATGACAAGCAGTCACAGGGAGCGAAAGGGTATATGGCGTTTGCCAGGGAGCTGATGAAACGATGATGGAGAAAAAAAGAAGAGAACCGGCCTGGGGAGGGGAATCCGTGCGTTGATTCCTGATTTTGACATGGAGGCCCGGACGGACCGGGGGGATTTTTTCATGTGCCCGGTGGGAGAGATCGCTCCCAACCGGTATCAGCCCCGGACCCAGTTCAACGAAGAAGAGCTGGAGCGTCTGAAGGAATCCATTGCCCAGCAGGGAGTTTTGCAACCCCTGCTGGTCCGTCATGTGGATGATGCCTATGAACTGATTGCCGGAGAACGACGTCTGCGGGCTGCCAAGGCGGCCGATCTGAGCCATGTGCCTGTCGTGGTCAAAGACCTGACCGATGAACAGGTTCTGGAAGTGTCCATTATTGAGAATATCCAGCGGGCCAACCTGAATGTGCTGGAAGAGGCGGAAGCCTATTTCCGGCTGATGGATGAATTCGGGTATACCCAGGAAAAAGTGGCCAAAAAAATCGGCAAAAACCGGTCCACCATCGCCAATTTGCTACGTCTGAGGGGGCTTCCGGACCCCATCAAACAGAGCCTTCTGGCGGAAGAAATCACGATGGGACATGCCAGGGCCCTGCTAGGGGCGGGATCTGTGGAAAATCAACTGGCCCTGTTCGAACAGGTGGTTCGGCAGAAGCTGTCGGTGAGGAAAACAGAGCAGCTGGTGAACAAGGCCAGGCAGGAAAAACCCAAACAGGTTCAACATCTGTCTTCTATGGAGCAGGCCTTTCTGGACAACGCCTGTACCCGGATTTCCAGCCAGATTCAGTCTCCGGTAAAAATTCGAAAAAACGGGGAAAAAGGACGGATTGAAATCAATTTTACATCTCAATCGGAATTTTCCCGTCTGGTGGATCTGCTGATCAATATTTCATGAAAATTACGATTGCCAAAACCGCGGGCTTTTGCATGGGGGTCCGGCGGGCCGTGGATATGGTGCTGGATACCGCCAACAAATCCGATACACCGATCTATACATACGGGCCGTTGATCCATAATCCTCAGGTATTGGAAATGCTGGAGACCAAAGGGATTTCCCGGCTGGATGCCATTCCTGAAAGAGGAGGGGGCACGGTATTGATCCGTGCCCACGGGGTCCCGCCCGAAGATGTGGCAGGCCTGGAAACTGCCGGACTCACCGTGATCAATGCCACCTGCCCCCGGGTGGTTCGGGTTCAGGTGATCATCAATAAATTTGCCCAAAAAGGGTATGCCGCCATCATTATTGGGGATGAAAACCATCCGGAAGTCGTGGGGTTGCTGGGATATGCCAGGGGCAATGGGTATGCGGTGACCACCATGGACCAGTTAAAAGCCCTGCCGAAGTTTGACAATGCGGTGGTCGTGGCCCAGACCACCCAGAACACAGCGCTGTACGACGAGGTGAAAACCTGGTGCACGGCACACCGGCCTCATTACGAGGTGTTTGATACCATCTGCGGGTCCACGGAACGCCGGCAGCAAGAGGTCCGGCAACTGGCTGCCACCCATGATGCCGTGATCGTGGTGGGGGGACGGCAGAGCGGCAATACAAGACGGCTGGCCCAGGTGGCGGCGGAAACCCGGGCTGTTGCCTCCCATATCGAATCGGTGTCGGAAATCGATTTCAAAACCCTGGCGGGCGTGCGATCCATTGCCATCACTGCAGGCGCATCCACACCCAACTGGGTGATCACCGGCACCTGTTCTCAGGTGGCCCGGCATCTCCAGAAACAACGTCCGGTGGCGGGATTCATTTCCGAAATCCAGGATTGTCTGTTAAAGACCAACCTTTTGCTGGCTTTGGGGGCGGGCAGCCTGACCTATGCCTGTTCCGTGATTCAGCAGCTTCCCCGCACGCTGATCCACGCTGCGATTGCCATGCTTTATGTGTTTTCCATGCAGGTGCTGAACAATATCTTTGCGATTAAATCAGATACTTACAATCATCCGGACCGGGCCGTGTTCTACCGGGGGTATCGGCCGGTGTTGGCGTTGATGGCTATGGGATCGGGTGCGGCCGGGCTGTACCTGGCCTATACCACAGGGGTGACATCGTTTTTCATACTTCTGTTCATGAGTCTTCTGGGGCTGTCCTACAACTTGAAAATGATTCCTGAAAAATGGAAAGGAAGATTCAAGATCCGTCGGATCAAGGACATTCCCGGATCCAAAACCATTTTGATCACCCTGGCCTGGGGAATTGTCACCACAATACTTCCGGCAGTGGACACCCGCAGTATGCCGGTCTGGCATATGGTGGCGTTTTTGTATGCGGCCGGACTGGTGTTCAGCCGGACCGCATTTTTTGACATCGTAGCGATTCAGGGAGACCGGATTGCCGGCAAAGAAACCCTTCCCATCCTTTTGGGAGAGGAAAAAAGCTTTGTGCTGATTCGGTGGGTGCTGGCAGGTGTCGTGATCCTGCTGGTCGGGGCCTGGGTGACGGGGCTTCCGGTGGCACGTTCCATTCCTCTGGCCCTGGTACCCGGCCTGATGCTGGGGCTGGTTCTTTTTTTTGAAAAAAAGACCTATACCGCAAGGATTCAAATTGAATTTCTTATTGAATCCTCTTTTCTTCTTACCGGGGTGATGGCCGCCATTTTCTAGTGCAGGAGCTGTTGGATTTTTTTATCTTTTTCAAGCCACAGCTCGTTGAGCCAATCACAGAAGTTCTTTTTGAAATCCGGATCGTTGAAATAATCTCCCTTGATGTGCCATCCCACTTCCAGCAGCTGAAAATCCACGATGATCTTCCGGGTTTTGCCGGAGATGAAAGACCAGAAACTGGGAACCCGTCCCGGGTATACAATGGTGACATCGATAATGTGATTAAGATACTGGCCCATGGACCCCAGAACAAAGGCGATTCCTCCGGCTTTGGGGGTAAGCAGATGGGAAAATGCTGATTTTGTTGCTTTTTCAGGTGTGTAACGAGTGCCTTCCACAAAATTCATGATAGACACCGGGGTATGTTTGAATTTCCGGCACGCTTTCCGGGTGCTTTCCAGGTCTTTTCCTTTCAGATGTGGGTTTTGGGCCAAGAATTCTTTGGAATACCGCTTCATAAAGGGGAAATCCAGGGCCCACCAGGCCAGCCCCAGAAACGGAACCCAGATCAGCTCCTTTTTCAGGAAAAATTTGAGCATGGGGATTTTTTTGCGCAGTGTTTTCTGAAGAACCAGAATGTCCACCCAGGACTGGTGATTGGACAGGACCAGATACCATTGTTTCGGGTTGAGCTTGTCCAGCCCCCGGATATCCCAGTCGATTTTACAAAACAGATCCGTGGTCACGGAATTGATGTAAATCCACAGCCCGGCAATTCCCATGAGGATGCGGTCCAGAATTACCACCACCGGTTGAAACGGTAGGATGAACTTGAGCAGGGAAACCAGTATCAGGGGTATGGTAAGCAAAATGGTGTTAATCAGGTATATCATAAAAGACAGGGCCCCTTTCAATGGGGATGGCAGAAAAGAAAGCATGAATGGTCCTTATGTCTGTTGATGGTTCATGATGTATTTTTTAACGGTGCGTCTGTCCAGTCCGGTTTTCCGGGCCACTTTCTCATAGGTGCCCAGGGTATCGTACAGCAGGGTGCAGTATCCGGACACCAGGTCTGAAACCGGGATGTTTTGATGCTGAATCCCCTGGCACAGTGAGCCGGTAAGGGAAGGATCATCAGGGGCCTGTTTGCCCAGATAGTCCCGTCGAAGCAGCACGCTTCTCACACATTGTTCCAGTTCCCGGACATTCCCAGGCCAGCTATAATGGTTTCCTAGACGACGGTCAATGATTCTTTTGATTTTGGCGGTGATTTTTGAAGATGCCAGCCCGGTCATGCGGGTGACCGTGAAATTCAGAAGCGCGTCGAGTTCCCTGGTATCCTGTTGAATCCGGGTGCGCAGAGGCGGAACCTCTATGATGTCAGAACACAACCGGTAATAGAAATCTTCCCGGAATACCCGGCCGTTCAGGATTTCTTTTTTCGGACGGTTGGTGGCGGCAATGACCCGGCCATTGAACCGTGAAAGCCGGTGTGCCCCCACCGGGGTGAACGTTCGTTCCTGGAGCACCCGCAGCAGCTTGATCTGAATGTGATCCGGAATTTCCCCGATTTCATCTAAAAGGATGGCACCATGGGGACTGCATCGGTCCAGGACCCCCTGGTAATCTTCCACAGCGCCGGTGAACGCGCCTTTGGTGTGGCCGAACAGTTCGGATTCCAGAAGGGTTTCCGGGTACTGTGACAGGTTCAGGGAGGAAAAGGCTCGGGTGAAACTGACCACAAAACAGCCCCGTTTGTGGTCAAAAGGGATGAATCCGCTCATGCCGATGGCTTTTGCGGCTGTGCCTTTGCCCGTGCCGGTTTCACCTAAAAGTAATGTGGAAAAATCCTCCATCCGGTTCCACAGGTGCTGGTCATACAGTCCGATATTGTAAGTGAACACGTTGTACCACAGGTGTTTTTTAAAGGTGGTCATGCACGGGCTGGATCCGACCAGGGTGTTGGAGATGAAATAAAATGCCCGGCGCAGCTGAAACGACAGGGCAAAATAATGATAGAAATGGGAAGTGGAAAACCCTTTTTCTTCCATCATTGCCCGGGCTTCTTCCACGAAATCCACTGGCACCGGGTCATCCTGGGCCGCGATCTGATCTTGAATCAGCTGGTCGAAACGGTCCCGGAATTTATGAAAAAAATCAAACAGGTAGACAACCCGTAGTAGTTCTCGGTCTTCTCCGGTGTACTGGTTCAGGTTGTCTCTGTCCTGGCGGGCCAGTTTTTTCAGCTGGCGATCCACTTCCTGAACACTCATGTCCTTGCTTTCCCGTCTGGCTGCAGAGGGAAAAAGTCCGGCGATCTTCTGATCCAGACGTTCCCGCAGTTCGCTGAACGGGTTGGCAAAGGCAGCATTGTGGACTGTTTTGAAAAACTGGCGTTCTGTCTGAGTAAGCACGGCTTTTTTCATGTTTCCTTCCTGTTTAGGATGATAGGCAATTTTGTACAATTGGTGTTCATAAAATGCAAGAACAAACCGTTTCCATTTAAGAGCCGGATCGTCTGAGAATTATTAAAATTCTTGTAATTCAACAAGTTATTTGTTTTTGATTCCCTGGCATGGTTTTTGATAATTCCATATCGGTTGAATTGACCACTAAAAAGCAGAAGTCCATGCTTCTGAAAAAATCTGAATGGAGATACCCCATGATAACACGTGTTTTGAATACCCGGCTGCCGTTAATGATTTATACCCCGGTCAAGGTGTTTGACCTCTCCTATTTTCATGCCGTGTTTGCGGCCGGAGCCCTTCCGGTGTTTGATACTGAATTCCTGAATACTGGAGAGATTCTGCAGAAAATCAGGCTTCTATCACAAGAAAATATTTTGTTCGGTATCCGCCTGCCGTCCCCGGATCTGAAGCTATTGGAAACCCTGGAAAGAGATTCGGTGTCCAACCTGGACTTGGTGGTGATTCCCATATCGAAAACCGATGCCATTGATCGGAAACCGGAACTGGGAGATACCCGCCTGGTTCTGGAAATCAAGGATATCGGCCTGACAGAACGCATTGACAGGGCCGATCCCCATGCAGTGATCCTCAAGGGCAACGAAGCTGCCGGCCAGGTGTCCCGGTACTCCTCTCTCATCCTGATGCAGTGGTACCTGAAAAGCCAGGAACGGCCGGTGTTCATTCACGGTGGGGTGGGACAATACACGGCTGCCGGCATGCTGGCGGCAGGTGTATCCGGGTTTGTCATGGACACCCAGGTGCTGCTGGCGGACGAGGCACCGGTGTCTCCGGCCTTTAAGAATCTGCTGGCCGCGGTGGAGGAAGGGGATTCCACCGAGATCAGCATCCAGGACAAACAAGTGTTCCGGGTGTTTGCCAAGCTGGGCACTAAAGTGGTCAAAGACCTGAAACAGGAAGCGGTGGTGCTGGGGGGCCAGCCCGATGGGGAACAGCGGCTGTACGAAAAAATCGCCTCACAGATTGTTGCTTTGAACGATTCAAAAGCCCCGTTCATCCAGTCTCTTTTCTTTATGGGCCAGGACGGTCTGTTTGCCCGCCATCTGGCCAAAAAATCCCATAAATTGTCTGAGATGATTCATCAGTTTTTCGCTACCCTGGGCCAGGCGCTGGACTGTGTGGATGAATTCGACCCGGTGCGGGAACACTCGCCGTTTGCCCAAAGCCAGAACACACGACTGCCCTTGATTCAAGGCCCCATGGCCAATATTTCCGACAACCCGGAATTTGCGGCCCGGGTGCTGGAAGCCGGAGCGCTGCCATTTTTTGCAGTGGGATCTTTGCCGGCATCCCTGGCCGATGCCATGCTGTCAAAGGGATCTGAAAAAGTTCCCAACTGCGGGGCCGGTCTGGTGGGGATTGAGGCGTTTAATCCCATGGTGCATAAACATCTGGATATGGTGAAAAGATACAAGATCCCCTTTGCCCTGTTTGCCGGGGGAATCCCTTCCCAGGTGCGGGACCTGGAAGCATCTGGCACGAAAACCTATCTGCATACCCCTTCGGTGCCCATGATGGAGAATGCCATCAAAAGCGGATGTGTCCGGTTTATTTTCGAGGGCGGGGAAGCCGGGGGGCATGTGGGATTTTTGTCATCCCTGGTGCTGTGGGAGGCGGCCATTGAAACATTGGTGAGCCGGAACCATGATCTGTCCAAATTGTCGCTGGTTTTTGCCGGCGGCATCTCCACCTGTTTTGCCTCGTATTTCATTTCAGGCATGACCTCGTTTCTGGCCAAACAAGGGGCTCGGATCGGATTGCAGGTGGGTACAGCCTACCTGTTTTCCAGGGAGATCGTGGACACCCAAAGTATGACAAAGCAGTACCAGGAGATTCTCATAGAAAAGGATGAGACCGTGGTGATCGGCAAGAGCCTGGGCCTGGCCTCCCGCACCGCACCCACGCAGTTTGCCAAAATGATGCGGGAGCTGGAAGACTCCATGATCCGGGACAAGGTCAGCCTGGAAGCGCGCAAACGGGCTTTTGAAAAGAAAAACATCGGATCCCTGCTCATCGGAGCCAAAGGGTTTCTGCCGGATTTCAAGAGGCCAGGGGAACAGTACTATACCTGGTTTAAGGATGAAGAGCACCGGGAAAAAGGCAATTTTCTGACCGGAGACAGTCTGGCGTTTTTCAAAAAGGACGTCACCATCCAGCAGATCCATGACACCTATTTTATCGGCAAATCCCGGCTGTTTCATCACTTGAACCGGCTGGAAATCCTGACCAGCCCGAAAAACCGGATCAATGACGAGATTGCGGTGGTGGGCATGGGGTGTACCCTGCCGGATGCCAGCGATCCGGATGTCCTGTGGGACAATATCCTGGGGAAAAAATACACCATTAAACCCATGCCGGAAGACCGGTTTGACAAAGCGTTATATTACAGCCCGGACCGGAGTGCCGAAGACAGAACCTACACCACCCTGGCGGGATTTATAAAAGAGTTTGAATTTGATCATGAGCGGTTCGGATATGCCCCGGACAAGGCGAAACGCTTATCCCGCAGCCAGCAGATGGTGTTGCAGACCGCTTATCAGGCGATTGAAAACGCGGGACTTCTGGGTGACAATGACCAGCTGGTCTGTGAAGATCCCAAACGGACGGCTGTCATCATCGCTACCTGCCTGTCCAATGAGCTGGGCAACACGCTGCAGCTCAAGTACTGGTTTCCCCAGATCCTGTCCATGATGAAGAAGACCGATGCCTGGGCCGCGCTGTCAGATGACGAGAAAGCCGCTGTCAGGGACAGTCTTCAAACGCATCTGGAAGGGGAACACAAAGGGTATGATCCGGTGCACGGGATTCTTTTGAACATCGAGGCTTCCCGCATCGCCCGGCATCTGGGTGTGAGGGGGGCCAACTATATCGTGGATGCGGCCTGTGCTTCTTCCATCACGGCCCTGGAAGCCGGTGTAGGGGAGCTTTTGTCCGGCGAACATGACCAGGTGATCGTGGGCGGGGTCAACACCCACCTGGCCCCGGAATCCTTTATCGGGTTCGCCAAGATGGGCACCCTGTCGGAAAAAGGCTCCTACCCGTTCGATCAGCGGGCTGACGGGTTCGTGCTGGGGGAAGGATCGGTGGTGTTCGTTCTCAAGCGCATGAAAGACGCCATCCGGGACAACAACAAAATATTCGGTGTGATCAACGGGATCGGGGCCTCGTCCGACGGCCGGGGCAAAGCCATTGCCGCGCCCAATCCCAAAGGTCAGGTCTTGAGTGTGCAGCGCTGCTATGCCCATACTCGTCCGGAAATCACTCCGGAAGATATCGGATTCATCGAAGCCCACGGCACCTCCACCATCATCGGGGATGCGGCTGAGCTGGAGACCCTGAATACCTGGTACAAACGCAGCCATGCCGGCGTCTCCTCCATCAAGTCCCAGATCGGGCACCTGCTGGGGGCGGCCGGGGCCGCCGGGCTGATCAAGGCGCTGTTGGCGGTGAACAAGGGGATACTGCCTCCCAACGGACAGTTTGAGAGCCTGTCTAAAAACCATGACATGGAAGATTCTTCCCTGTTCATCGTCAAGGATCCTGTCAAATGGCCGCGTCCCGAAAACGGTGTGCGCAGAGCTGCGGTCTCGTCCTACGGGTTCGGCGGCATCAACTACCATGTGGTGGTGCAGGAGATGACCAACACCTACCAGCCGCTGGCCCGGGAGATTTTTTCCGATCCCGGTCATGATTTCAATGAGGACCGCATTGTGGTGGCCGGGCTGGGCGTGTTTCTGCCCGGAGCAAAAGATACGGGCGCGTTTTGGGAAAAACTGTGCAGTGGGGAGAAACAGCTGTCCCATCTGGGAGAGGATCATTTTGACAACGAGGCGTATGCCGCGTTTCCCAAAGATTCCATTTATCATCTGCCCAGAGTCAAGGCCGGGGTGGTCAAAGATTTCACGTTCAACAATCTCAAGTACCGGATGCCTCCCACCATGGTGAAATCCATCGAGCGGGCCCAGATTTTTGGGCTGGAGGCCGCAGATCAGGCCCTGTCCGGATCCGGCCTATTGTCCGTGGACGGGGGCCCGGTCAGAACCGGGGTAATCTTGGGTACCATTGCCGGAGAACGCCAGAGCAAAAACATCATCCGGGTGAGAAAACAGTTTATCGCCAATGCCGTGGTCAAAGCTAAAGGGGTGGACAAATCCCGGGCAAAGGCTGTGGCAGATGAACTGCTGAGCGTGATCCGGAGCACCATTCCGGAAAACAACGAAGACACCACCCCGGGACTGTTGTCCAATATCATTTCCGGCCGCATTGCCAACCATTTCGGACTCAACGGTGCCAACTACGTGATCGACGCTTCCTGTGCCTCGGCCACCATCGCCATTCGGAACGCGGCCCGGATGCTCAGGCACAGGGATCTGGACTTTGTCCTGGCCGGCGGGGTGGACTGCAACCTGTATCCGGCCGTGCTTATGGCGTTCAAGCGCCTGGGACTTTTGTCCGGAACCGACGGGTATTTCTTTGACAGCCGGGCCGAGGGATATGTCATGGGCGAAGGGGCGGCCGTGCACGTGCTCACCACCCTGAAAAAAGCCAGGGAAGCCGGCATGACGATTTTTGGTGAGATCCATGACTGCACGGTGCGCTCGTCCGTGCCGGACCATCTGCTGGCCCCGTCGGAACATACCTTCAAGTCCGTGATCAACGAAGCTTACCAGCGCTCGGGCATCCGAAAGTCGGAGATCAATCATGTGGACCTGTTCGCATTTTCCAATGTGTTCGGAGACATGGTCGAGCAGCAGGTGATCCAGGCCAGCTTCAGGCATTCTATGCACTGCGGCAATATCAAACCCCAGTTCGGGTATTTCAAGGCGGCCAACCCGTCCGTGGCTCTGGCCAAGCTCATGCTCATGAACCAGAAGGGCACAATCCTGCCGGATTTTAATTATGACAAAGCCTATTCCACGTTGAACCACAGCAAGGTGCTGAACCCCGCCACAAGCCCGGTTGACAGAAAACCGGGGCAGCCTTTGCGGTTTGCCTCCAATGTCAACGGCATCGGCGGCAACCACGCCCACCTGATCATGGGGACCCTGCCCCGGGTTCTGGAGCCAAAAGACACCGCTCCGGCTTTGGAGGAACCTGTGATAGAAGCGGAATCCCGCCAGGTGTCCGGCGATGATCTGGTGGTGAGCGACACCGCTTACTCCGCTGGTCCCGGGGGTCAAAAGCTGCGCATGGTGGCCCTGCTTTCCGGCCAGGGAGCCCAGCGGCCGGGCATGATGAAACAGCTGTATGAGACCGATTCCCATATCCGCAAGGTTCTGGACCAGGGAGATGAGATCTTTTTCAAAATCCGGGGGTATTCCATCCTGGACCTGATGTTCGGGGATGACCCGGCTCTGAACTCCACCCAGAATACCCAGCCGGCTGTGTTCCTGTCCTCGGCGGCCATCTGTTCCCGCCTGGCAAAGGAAGGGTTTGCACCGGACTATTTCATCGGTCATTCCGTGGGGGAATACACGGCACTGTTCTGTTCGGGCATATTGGGATTTGAGGATGCCATGGGCCTGATCATCAAAAGATCGGACCTGATGTACGAGAGCACTCTCAAACAGCCCGGAAAAATCATGGTGGTGTTTAAGAATGAAAAAGAGACCGAATCCCTGCTGCGCCAGTCTTTTATTGCCGATATTTATATCACCAACAAGAACAGTGAGAAACAGACGGCCGTATCCGGCAAGGCGCAAGCCATTGACAAGTTCTGCGACTTTCTCTCCGGGCAGGACGTGGCGTACAAAAAGCTCAATCTCACCGGCGCATTTCACACACCGCTGCTGCAGGAGGCCGCAGACGAGCTGCGGGCCTATCTGGATACTCTGAATTTCAACCGGACCCGGTACGGCCGGATCATCTCCAATACCCTGGCACAGCCTTATCCGGAAAGTGAAAAAGAGGTCAAGGACCTGCTGGCCCGGCAGATCGTGTCTCCGGTGGAGTTCATCCGGTCCGTGGAAAACGTCTACGTGTCCGGCCGGACCCATTTCATCGAAATCGGCCCTTCCCGGCTGCTGGTGAATCTGCTCAAACATATCAACATCGGTGAATATGCCACGGCCGTGACCGTGGATGCCCGACAGGGGGAAGTTGACGCATTCCAGACCTGCAGGCGGTACCTGATTGACTGCAACAGCCTGTTTGTGCATCCTCCGTCCGTCCCTGCTGTGCCGGCTCAAAAAGCCGGTGACGGGATATCACCCCAAAAGCCCACTGACATGGAGACTCTGCCGCAAATGACCCTGTCGCATGATTTTGAACAGTTCAAGGAAGAAAACAAAGAGGTGCTGGAACAGATCCTGTACAAGGAGTTTGAGCGGCAGAAACGCGAAGCTGCCATCCACGCCATGGACCGGTTTGATTTCAACACCGGACGTATCCTGATTTCCGGGGTGTCCGTGGGCCTGCCCGGCAAAGGCCGGAGGGTGTTTGCCAAAGACAATTTCGATGCCATTCTCAACGGGGAGAATTTTATCGAGCCGTTGAGTCTGGAAGCCCAAGAGCAGATCGCGGACAAGAACATCACCAAGCTGTACAAGCAGCCGGACGGTAACGCCCGGTTCGTTCAGATCGCCCGAACCGAGGACGTGATCCACCTGGCCGGGCAGCTCGGATATTTCGACCTCACCGATGAATACGGCATCAAGGAACAGTATGACGTGGCCATGTCACTGGGGATCGCCGCGGGCATTGAAGCCCTAAAGGACGCCCATATTCCCTTGGTCATGCAGTACAGGAAGATGAAGGGCGGCCGAAGCATGGTGCCGGACGGGTTTGCCCTGCCGGCCGAGATGCAGGAAGACACCGGCGTGATCATCACCTCGCTGTGGCCCAATAGCGAAACCCTGATGGCCGAGCTGGAAAAATACTATTATGAGCGGTTTTTTCTACGTCCCCATGAAGAGTTCGAGAAAATTTACTATTTTCTGATGGAGCGCATCAAGGACTTTGACATCAAGGAAGAGCTTACCGAATGGTTTTTTAAATCCAAGGCCAGAAAACGCAAGGATTTTTCAACATATACCTTTGACCGGAACTTTCTGGCCAATGCCTGTCCTCTGGGATCGGCCCACCTGGCCCAGATCATCAAGGCCAAGGGTCCCAACACCCTGGTGTCTTCGGCCTGTGCCTCCACCACCCTGGCCATCGGCATTGCCGAGGATTGGATCCGCACCGGCCGATGCAAACGGGTTTTGGTGGTGGGTGGCGAAAACGCCACTTCGCCCCGGCAGGGCCAGTGGGTGGGGTCCGGATTCCTGGCTCTGGGCGCCGCCACCATTAAAAAGCGGGTGTCTGAGGCGGCCAAGCCCTTTGACGAAGACCGAAACGGCACCATCCTGGGGGCCGGGGCCGTGGGCCTGGTGATCGAGGATGAAACTGAAGTGGCGAAACGGGGTATGAACGGCCAGTGCGAGATCCTGGGCACCCACATCGCCAACTCGGCTTATCATACCTACAACATTGATGTGCCCCATATGGCCCGGGAAATGACCAAGTTCATCCGTAAAGTGGAAAAGCGCACCGGACTGAAAAAACAGGAATATGCCGGCAAGCTCCTGTTCATGTCTCATGAGACCTATACCCCGGCAAGAGGCGGCAGTGCCGATGCGAGGTGACAGCCCTTGAAACCACGTTTGCGGGGCATCTCAATGAGATCTGCATTTCCAACACCAAGGGATTCACCGGCCATACTTTAGGCGCTGCCATTGAGGACGTGGTTTTGGTTAAGGCTCTGCAGCAGCGCAAGGCCCCACCCATCGCCAATCTGACCAAAGTCCCGGCCCATTTTCAAAAGCTTAACTTTTCCGGCCAGGAAAACATTGACAGTGAATACGGCCTGCACCTGTCCGCCGGTTTTGGGTCCCATTTTGCGTTCATGTTTGTGAAACGGGTTCAGGAGAACCAGGTGGAAGGCAACCTGGCCTATCACCGTTGGCTGAGAAAGGTTTCCGGGGTTCAGAAACCGGAACTCAAAATTATTGACAACACCCTGTGTGTGGTGGCCGGTGATCCGGAAGCTCCCTCAGCACTGACGGACACGTCATCCCAGGCCCCTGCGGTCCGGCCGGCAGCGACCAAAGAAGCACCTGCAAAACCGGTGTCCCCCATTCAGACGGTCCCGGCTCCCGCCACTTCAGTCACTTCTGAAGTCCCGGTTTCTGGTCCGGACAAAGGGCGGACCGCTGAAAAATCAAAGAGGTGATTGCAACCCAGACCGGGTATACCCCGGACATGCTGGAAGACGATCTGGATCTGGAAGCGGATCTGGGGATCGACACGGTCAAACAGGTGGAGATCTTCGGCAAAATCGCCGCGGATTTCGGATTCCCAGTGCCGGACGATCTGCGGCTTCGGGACCTGAACACCATTGCCAAACTGGCGGATTATGTGGCGGTCCGGACAGGGGCCCGCAACCCCGCATCGGCTTCGTCCGGGGCAATCCCGGAATCTTTGGCTTCAGCCCGGCCTTCGCCCCAAATGCCGGCTGCTTCGTCTCCGGCCCCGGCCCATACCATGGATTCGGGTGAACGGGTGGTGACCGGCAGGGCAGCCGCAAATCAGGTGACTGCCAAAGTCAAGGAGGTGATTGCGACACAGACCGGGTATACCCCGGACATGCTGGAAGAAGATCTGGACCTGGAGGCGGACCTGGGGATCGACACGGTCAAACAGGTGGAGATCTTTGGCAAAGTAGCCTCCCATTTCGGGTTTTCCGTGCCGGACGATCTGCGGCTTCGGGACCTGAACACCATCGCGAAACTGGCAGATTATGTCAGCTCCCGTGCGGCTGGACCGGCCCCAGAAACGACGGTTGCCGGGACCGTTGTCCAGCCGGCACCGGCTGCCGCCGGGCCGGATGCTTCGGGGGGGGCAGTGGAATCCCCGGTATTGGCCCCGGCCCACACCATGGATTCCGGGGAACGGATTGTAACCCGGCCCGGCGGCAGGGACAGTGACACTACCGCTGTGGTGAAAGAGGTAATCGCCATCCAGACCGGATATGCCCCGGACATGCTTGCGGAAGACCTGGACCTGGAGGCGGACCTGGGGATCGACACGGTCAAACAGGTGGAGATCTTCGGCAAGGTGGCCTCAAAATTCGGATTTGCCGTGCCCGATGACCTGCGGCTCAGAGATCTGAACACCATAGAAAAACTGGCCGCCTATATCCAGACACAGGTGCCGGCGGCACCGGTACCGGCGGAAGAACCTATCCCGGCTACCGGATCGGCGAGCCAGGATCGGACCAATGAAGGGGACGGACCGGATGCACATGGGGGGGCGGGCACCCTGATCCTGAATACGGCAAAGCAAGAGGTCCTGAATATTGCAGATGACCGGTTCCCGGACCCGGCCTCTCCCATTAAGCGCCTGGTGGTGCGGGTGGACGAGGTGGACATGCCGGGATCCGGACGGCCGGATTTTACCGGACAGCGGCTTCTGGTCTCCCTGGATTCCCACGGGTTTGCTCAGGCTGTGATCGAACGGATTCAGAAACAGGGCGGTGCGGTCGTCACTCTGGGCACTGAAAATGCGGATGTAATCGCCGATCTGTCGGATCTAGACAGACTTCAGGAGGCTATTGAAGCATTTGCTGAAAGCAAGCCCGGGATCACGGGAGTGATCCACCTGGCCGGCCTGGATGCGTATTTTGAACGGAAAAATCGCACGTTCGCTTCAGATCAGGATGTGAACACCACGGTGAAGTCCATGTTTGTGCTGCTCAAAACCCTGTATGACCAACTGGACCGTCCGGACACCCTGATCGGCACCCTTACCTTTGATTCAGTGGTTTTCCCCTATATGGCAGACTGCGGTGAGATCCATCCGCTTTTTGCCGGGCTGGGCGGCCTGCTCAAGACCGTCAACAAAGAACTGGAAGCCACCCGGGTCAAGGTGGTGGATTTTTCCTACAAACAGCCCAAAAAGAGCCTGGATCGGATCGCGGACCTGTTTCTGGGGGAACTGTTGTCCGACGATCCCCGGTGCGAGATGGGATATAAAAACAAGAAACGGTATGCGCTGTCCATGCACCCGGAAACCGCACAAAAAGACCAGCCCATTGTATCGGACGGGGATACCCTGCTGGTGACCGGCGGGGCCGGGGGTATCACCTATGAGATCCTCAAACAGGTGGTGGCGGATTACCGGGTCAACCTGGTGATCCTGGATATCAATGATATCTATTCCACGGATCCGGAACTGTTGAAACTGGATACCAAAGAAGCTGACCTGATGGCGCTGTTGCGCAGCCAGATGCCCGGGGAAAAGCCGGTGGTGGTGAAACAGGCCCTGGACCGTCTTGTGCGGGTCAGGCAGTCCATTGCCAATATCGAACATCTCAAATCGCAAGGCGTTTCCGTGGAATATCTCTGCACGGATGTCACCGATTTTGAGGCGGTGAAGGCAGCGGTGGATCGATGTGACCGCATTGACGGGATTTTTCACGCCGCAGGTATGGAGATGAGCCAGTTCATCCCAAAAAAGAGCGCAAAGCGTTTGAACTGGTGATGGATGTCAAAGTTAAGGGGCTGCGGAACCTGCTGGCCGCAGCAGAGGACCGGGACTACCGGTACATGTTCACTTTTTCGTCGGTCACGGCCCGGTTCGGCAACCAGGGACAGGTGGATTACACGGCTGCCAACGATTTCCTGGGCAAGGCACTGTTCAGAGAAAGACAGCAGCACCCGGAGCGCACCTATAAGGTGTATGCCTGGACCGCCTGGGGCGGGGTGGGCATGGCCACCAACCCTACGGTGAAGAAGGTGCTGGAAGACCGGGGCATTCAGTTTCTGCCCCTGGACCAGGGCGTGAAATTTTTCATGGCCGACCTGCTGGATGCCTCCGAGTCGGAGATGGTGTTTTCCGGCCTGGACTATGACTTTGATATCGACGGTCTTTTGGGCACCCCACCGGCGCTGGCGTTCCCGTTTTTGGGAAACCTGACCCATAAACAGGAAGATACCGCTGTCTGGACCCGGGTTCTGGACCTGGATCATGATGTGTTTCTTCATGACCATACCATGGGAGATGTGCCGTTGTTTTTAGGTTCTACCGGCATTGAGACCATGGCGGAAGCGGCCGCGGCCCTGGCCGGGGACGGTTCCGTAATCACCGGAGTGTCTGAGTTTGCCATTCCCTACGGCATCAAGCTTCTCAAGGGCCGGCCCAAAGAGATCATCATCTCCGGAACCCGTCAGTCGCCTGGCAAAGTTGCCTGTGAGATCACCTCGGTATTCAAAAATCCCAAAGGCCGGGTCATGGGCGATCCCAAACTGCATTACCAGGGGAATTTCGTTCTGGCAAAAAAGAGACCGGCTCCGGAAACCACGGATCTGCCGGAATTTTCTCCGGTGTCCTGGGAAGGGAGCCTGGAGGACCTGGTGTATCATCCCAGGCGCTTGTTCATGTTCGGGCTGTTCGGCACCATCACGGACATCAGTTCCTTTGACGGAAAGACCCTGGTCACCACGGTGTCGGACCGGTCGGATGCGCCGTTCTTCAAGGATGTGACTGATCCGGAATTCCAGGCGGCCCCGGTACTGGTGGATGCCATGTTTCAGACCGGCGGACTGCTGGAGTTTCTCACCACCTCCCGGACCGTGCTGCCTTTCCGCATCGCGTCCATGACCTTTTTCAAACCGGTGGAAAAATGCACGGACTATCTGTGCATTACCCGGAAAAAGGCATCCGGAGAGGAAACCAACACGTATGATCTTTTTTTGACAGATTTGTCGGGCAATGTGTTCATCAAAGTCACAGGCTTTGAAATGGTCAAGCTTACCCGTTTGGCTCCGGAAGACCGGATCACCGATAGAGTAACCTTCACCGAAACCGTAGCATAGATCCGTCATACGGCAAATAAAAACGGCAAAGGCCTTGTCATCACAAGGGTCAATGGGATGGGATGCAGCCGTTGCTATCTTCCAGAGACCGTTATTGTGCGCGGAATGCAAGACAGGCTGTATAAAAACCGGCCGGAATCTTGATTGTTAATCTGTTTTGTGCCAGTCTGCCGGAAAAATGGGAAAGGTGTTTTCAGATGGGCATGGCGGCTGTGGCAGTGGTTTCAGGCTTGATTCTCCTTGTATGGAGCGCAGACTGGTTCGTGGAAGGAGCCTCTGCCACGGCCGGATATTTTGGCATGCCACCGCTGTTGATCGGCATGGTGATTGTGGGGTTCGGCACTTCCGCCCCGGAAATGCTGGTATCGGCCCTGGCGGCAGTCCAGGGTAGCCCGGGTATTGCCCTGGGAAACGCCTATGGGTCCAACATCGTCAACATCGCCCTGATTCTGGGAGTGACCGCATTGATCAGTCCGATCATGGTCCATTCCGCAGTATTGAAAAAGGAACTTCCGATTCTGTCACTGGTGACCGCAGGATCGGTATGGCTGCTTTCAGACCTGTGGGTTTCTCTGACCGATGCCATAATCCTGCTGGTGTCGTTCGCCGGCCTGTTAGCCTGGACTATCGTACAGGGAATCCGTCAAAAGGCCGATGCTCTGGCCGACCAGATGGAAGTCCGGGCAGCGGAGCCGGTTCTCCCGGTTAAACGGTCGGTTTTCAAGCTGGTCCTGGGCCTGGTGCTGTTGGTCCTCAGTTCCCGGGTTCTGGTATGGGGAGCGGTGGAGCTGGCAATGATTTTCCATGTCAGTGATATGATCATCGGGTTGACCATTGTCGCGATGGGGACTTCTTTGCCGGAGCTGGCCTCGTCTGTGATGGCAGCCCGCCGAAACGAACATGACATCGCCCTGGGTAATATCCTGGGATCTAATCTGTTCAATACTCTGGCCGTGGTGGGAGTTGCCGGAATCATCCGGCCCATTGCAGTGGAACCGGCCATCCTGTTCCGGGATACGGCGGTGATGGGAGGGCTGACCCTGTCCCTTTTCATGATAGGATACGGGTTCCGGGGCCGGCAGGGCCGTATCAACCGGTTTGAAGGGGCGGTCCTTTTGGCAGTCTATGCCGGATACACCGTCTTTCTTATCGCTTCGATGGTTACTGCCGGATTACCCTGAACTGAAAATTTCGCAAAAAAAGCCGGCACGCCTATCTGGACTGCATGGATTTTGTAGCTGAAATTTTTACTTGACAAATATAAAATTTTTATCCTATATATTTCTATATTATCAATTTTATCCTAAAAATTATTATATAAAATAAAGGTTATATGGAGAATAAACAGATTGATCTCGTGGACAGACAGTTAATCAGTCTGCTTTCCGAAGATGGCCGGATGCCAGCCAGGGAGATCGCAAAACGGCTGAATGTGTCAGCCCCCACTGTTCACACCCGGTTGGGCGCCCTTATCAAGAGAGGCATCCTCAAGGTGGCCGGCATGATTGATACATTCAAAGTCAAAGATACCCTGGTTGCCATTATTGCCATCCGGGTGGATGAAAATGGAAAAATGGGGCAGGTGATTGATCAATTGATGGAGTTTGAGAATGTTCATTGGGCGGTTGCCGTGACCGGGCGATACGATATTTTCGCTGAAGTGATTGTAACCCATGGGATTGAATGGATGTTCACGTTTTACGAAGAACAGATGAGCCAACTGGACGGTGTCAGCCATGCGGAATCATTTATGGTGACGAACACCCGGAGGAAATGGACTGTGCTGCCGCCACGCATCAGTGGATGGATGCCTGAATAACCTGACAAAAAGAGAACATTCATGAAAATAAAAAAAATCACTGTATGGAAAGAAAACCTGAACCTGACACGGCCCTATGCCATTGCCTATGAAACCATTGATTGTGTCGAAAATCTGTTTGTTCGTATAGATGCCGACAATGGACTCACCGGCATCGGGGCGGGATCCCCTGCTGAAGAGGTCACCGGCGAGACCATAGCTGCCGGTGAAGCTGCACTGGTGGAGAATTTGGAATCCATTTTTTTGAATAAGGATATTCGTTTTTGCCGATCAATGCTTTGGGAAATGGGCACGATTCTCAGCCATACCCCAGCGGCTATGGCAGCTGCAGATATTGCCCTTCATGACTTGGTTGCCAAAGGGATGGATATGCCTCTGGTGGATATCCTCGGTCGGGTGCACACCCGGTTGCCCACCTCCATCACCATCGGCATCAAGCCGGTTCAAGAAACCCTGGAAGAAGCCCGGGAATACCTGGCAAACGGATTTTCCATTTTAAAAATCAAGACCGGGCGATCAGTGGATGAAGACATAGAAAAGGTTCGCCGCCTTCATGAAACGTTCTCATCCGATATCCGCATACGGGTGGATGCCAACCAGGGATATGATCAGGAGGCCCTCAGCCGGTTTTACCACGACACGTCAGGCATGGTGGAGTTTATCGAACAGCCGCTCAAAGCCGCGGATGTGGAAAAAATGCGGCAGATGCCTGAACCTGTTCGAACTCTGTCGGCGGCAGACGAAACCTTGCTGTCCCCTAAATCTTGTTTGAATCTTTTTCATCCACCCAGGCCGTTTGGCATTTTCAACATAAAATTGATGAAATGCGGCGGTGTGGCACCTGGACTGGAAATTGCCGGCATGGCACATCATGCGGGGATCGATCTGATGTGGGGGTGCATGGATGAAAGCATCGTCAGCATCTCCGGGGCACTCCATGCGGCTTTGGCCGCTCCTGCCACACAATATCTGGACCTGGACGGGAGCCTGGACCTGGCACAAGATATTGTGACCGGGGGGTTCATGTTGGAAAACGGATGGCTCAGAACCCTTGATAAACCTGGATTGGGAGTGGAATTCACCTGATGAATGCCTATAAAAAAAAATCAGTTCCTGCCACACAGCGCTGGTCCCGGCAACGTTTCCGTACAGCCGGATCAGCTGTCATTTTGACCAATGGACTACTGGACACTGCAGATGCCAAGACTGCCCATGGCCTGGTCCGCGGCACCGAACGTTTCGATATCAAAGGGGTGATCGATCAAAACCATGCCGGCAGGGATGCCGGCGACATTCTGGACGGCATCTGTCGGAACATTCCTGTTTTTTCAGACATGAGCAGTTGTCTGGCAGCCAATGGCACTAAGCCGGATTATGCCATTATCGGGGTCGCCTTGAGCGGCGGCCGGTTGGACAATCAGTGGCAGGATCTGATCCACAGCATCATCAACCGGAAAATTTCCATCGTGAACGGTATGCATATGCTGCTGGGAGACATACCGTCCTTTAAACATGCCGCAGAAAAAAATCATGTTAGAATTATCGATATTCGAAAGCACAAACCCTATGATCAGCTGCATTTCTGGTCAGGCCGCATATTTGATATGAAGGTTCCCCGGCTGGCTATACTTGGAACCGATTGTGCCCTGGGAAAACGCACCACTTCCCGCATGATTGTGGATACCTGCCGTCAGACAGGTATGGCTGCCGAGATGATTTATACCGGCCAGACCGGATGGCTCCAGGGGAATGCCTTTGGATTCATTCTGGACACCACCATTAACGATTTTGTCAGCGGCGAGGTGGAAGCAGCCATTGTCAGCTGTGAACAGGAAGCCTGCCCGGATCTTATGGTGATTGAAGGACAGTCCGGCATGAGAAACCCTTTGGGTCCTGCGGGGCCGAGTTGATTGTATCAGGAAATATTAAGGGAGTGGTTTTGCAGCATACCCCTTTCAGAAAATATTTTGACGGAACGGAATCACTCGGGTGTATATTGCCGGATATCGACAGCGAAATCAAACTCATCGAAATGTACGGTACCCGGGTGATTGCCGTCACCCTCAACGGTACGGGCGGCACCAGAGGAGATCTGGCAGCCTTTAGCAGTGCCCTTGAAGAAAAAACCGGCATTCCGGTCGTCTGTCCTCTAGAGGAGCCCATGGAAAAACTGATGTCCGCCATCCGGCAGTTTATTCATCACCATGATCAACTGCCGGATACCACAGCCCGGAAATATCACAACTGAAAAGGAAATCCCCATGCAGGATCTGATGATCACCAATGCCAGAATCATTGACGGCACCGGCAGCCCGTCATTTGAAGCAAATCTTGCTGTTTTGGGAGGGGTCATCACCGACATTGCACCGAACCTGGAAATGCCCTGCCGGAAAACCATCGATGCCACCGGTCTGGTTGCCTGCCCGGGGTTTATCGACATGCACACCCATTCGGATTTCACCCTGCTGCTGGAACCGCATGCGGACAGCCGGATACGCCAGGGGATCACCACGGAGGTCACGGGCAACTGCGGAGGATCTCCAGGACCGGTGACCCCTTTCGGACAAAAAGCAGTCATGGAATACATGACCGATCTTGGCCGGTTATACAAAAAATGGCTGACTCCGGAAGACTGGAAATGGGAAACTCTGGATGATTTTTACGATCATCTGTCAGATAGAGGTACGGCTGTCAACATGGTACCGCTGGTAGGACATTCCACACTGCGGGCCAATGTCATGGGCTACCGGAGCGGACCGCCTGATCCTCAGGAAATGCATCAGATGGTACGCCTGCTTGAAAAGGAGCTTGAAAATGGCATTTTCGGATTGTCTTCCGGACTGATTTACCATCCAGGCGCGTTTGCACGGACAGAAGAACTGGCAGAGCTTGCCACCGTTGTCAAGGCTTACGGCGGTATCTATGCCACCCACATGCGCAGTGAAGGAAGATATCTGTTCGATGCGGTGGAAGAAGCCCTGTCTGTGGCCCGGAAATCCGGGGTGTCACTTCAGGTATCCCATTTGAAATGCGAAACCCCGGCCATGTGGGGAAAGAGTGCTTTATTGCTTGAAACCATTGATCGGGCAAGGCAGAAGGGGATACAGGTCGATTTCGACCAGTATCCGTATACTGCCTATGGAACCAGCCTGCTGGAACTTTTCCCTGTCTGGGCAAAGGAAACCGGGTCATCGAGCATGATGGCGCTTCTGTCTGATCCCACTGCCAGAAATAAGATTATCGCAGACATGACCCATCTGTCCCATACCTGGGAATATCCCATGCAGGATCTGGACTGGGACAGGATCCAGATAACGGGATACACACGGTCGGAAAACAGGGGGTACAATGGTCTGAGCGTGGAGGATCTCTCATCGACCCTGGGCCTTGACCCGCTGGAAGCGGTTTTTCAGGTGTTTTGCCAGGAAAAGGGGGGGCTTGGCATGATCGTTTTTGCCATGTCTGAAGCAGACCTGATCACCATTTTAAAAGATCCCGCCGGTATGATCGGTTCTGACGGATGTGCGGCTTCCCCCGGGGGGCCTGCCGGGCAGTCATTGGTACATCCGCGATTTTACGGAACATTTCCCAGGATACTGGGGACCTATGTCCGTGAAAAAAAGATCATCTCTTTGGAAAAGGCAGTGCACAAAATGACTGGCCTGCCGGCAAAAAACTTGGATTGAAACACCGGGGCCGAATCAAGAAGGGGATGGCAGCGGACCTGGTCTTGTTCGACCCGGATACGGTGGCGGATAAGGCCTCGTTTACCGATTCCCATCGTTTTCCTGTGGGAATTGTTCATGTGATGGTAAACGGCAGACCTGTGCTGCTGAACGGTGAACCAACAGATGCCCTTCCCGGAAAACGGCTTTCAAGAGAGGTATAGGCAGGCATTCACCGGAGGGAGGACGAATCGAATATCGGCAGCACTACTTTTTAACAGGTAACGAACCAAAAAGGAGAAGTCAAATGAAAAAGGCAACCAGTCAGGTATGTATCATGCTCCTGGCAGCATGCATTTTTCTGGCACCTGTTCAGGCAGTTGCGGAAAAAGTGCTTTACGCTTCAGGAGACCCCAATGAACTGGGGGTGACGACCTTCAACCCCATTAAAGTGGAATTGAGCCATGAAGCCATGAACCTGATTTATGACAAGCTCATTGAATGGGGTGCGGACGGCAATTTTTATCCGGCACTGATTGCATCCTGGGATATCAGTGATGATGGACTTATCTGGGATTTGAGTTTGCAGCAGGGTGTGACGTTCCATGACGGATCTCCTTTTAATGCGGAAGTGGTAAAATGGTTCCTCAAGGAAATGGAAACCGGCCCATCCGCCTATATGGTCGGATCTATCGATACGGTGGAGGTCACTGGTCCGTATTCGGTGAGAATGATACTCAAATACCCGGAACCCAATATGCTCTTCAATATGGCCCAGCCGTTCATGACGGTTCCGAGCATGGTAGCCTATAAAAAATATGGTGACACCTTCGGCATCAAACAGATTGTCGGATCCGGGCCGTACAAATTTGAATCCTGGTCTCCCGGAAACGAACTGGTCCTGGTCAAAAACCCGGATTACACCTGGGGGCCGAGCCTGGTCCAAAACAAAGGACCGGCCCGTATCGATAAAATCGTCTACAAGGACACCAAAGAGGAATCCACCCGATTCCTGGAATTGAAAACGGGAAAGGTGGATGTCGTTTTCAGTGTTCCCTCTATGTTCATCAGCAAGATTGAAGAAGATCCGGGGCTGAAAATAATCCGGATGCCTGGTACGGATCTGTTTCATATGGTCATGAACACCCAGTCTTCCCCCCTGGACAATGAACTGGTCAGAAAGGGAATCGCTCTGGCCATAAACCAGGAAAGCATCACCAAAAACGTATTTGCCGGTGCCGGCAAACCAGCCTATACGTACCTGTTGGACACGCTTCCTGCAAGCCGTGTAGGAAAAGAAAACGAGATCCGTTTCGACCCGGAGGCATCTAAGGCCGCATTTGAGCAGGCAGGCTGGAAAATCGGACCTGACGGGATTCGGGAGGATAAGGACGGCAATAAACTGGTGTTGACACTGTTGGCGAAAAATGAATCCTCCTACCGCCGGTCAGCAGAGGTGATCCAGGCTCAGCTGGCAGAAGCCGGTGTCGAGGCAAAGATTACCCTGATGGACCCCAGTTCCATCAGGGCGCATTACAAAAAAGGAGAGCACCAGCTGGCTGTCCGGTCCTATGAATGGGAAAATGCAGATATCCTCGAGTGGTTTTTAAACTCCAAACGCATGGGATATCCCAATGCAGCCATGTGGCATGACAATGAATCCGACTATCTTATGCATAAAGCCATGACCCGGTCCCGTACCCAGCAGGAACGGGTGGCAAATTTTAAGGCCTATCATATATATCTGTTGAACCGGTATGTCTGGACTCCTTTTTATCAGCCGGATACAGTGTTTGGCATTGGCAAGCGCGTCGTATTGCCGGAAAAGAGGATGGCCAGAAAATTCATGGACATCGGCATTCTGGACTGGGATATCCAATAACCGCACGATCCATTTCCTTCCGGCCTGTAACGGACCGGAAGGAAAAAACCCATATTTTATCCGGAGAAAAAAATACCCATGTGGCAATTTGTTTTTCGCCGTCTGTTATTGATGATTCCGATCTTTTTTGTTCTGTCGGTCATTATTTTTTCTCTGATCCATATTGTGCCGGGAACCCCCATAGACAATCTGATCGGCCCGGGAATGACCAAGGCCCATGAGCAGAAACTGATCGATAAATATCATCTGGATAAACCGCTTCCGGTTCAATATGGTATCTGGCTGGCCAACCTGTTCAAAGGGGACCTGGGCACCTCCATCATCGAAAAACGGCCGGTGACCGAACTGCTACGCCACCACCTGCCTTACAGTCTCTCACTGGGGCTTACTGCTATCGCCCTGTCCTTTGTTCTGGGGGTTTCCATGGGTATTTTGTCAGCAGCGGCAAAAGATACCTGGATTGATCATGCGGCAATGGTGGTGGCATTGTTCGGGGTCACCATCCGGCTTTCTGGCTGGGATTGATTCTTATCCTGATTTTTGCCGTGTGGTTGAATCTGCTGCCGGTTTCAGGATCTGGCACCTTGATTTCCCTGATACTTCCGGCGATCACGGTGGGATTGGGCGGTGCCGGCCTGATCGCACGCATTACCCGGGTATCGATGCTTGAGGTGGCATCCAAAGATTTTATCGTGATGCTCCATGCCAAAGGGTTGGGGAAAAAAGCAATCCTGTTGAAACACATATTAAGAAATGCTCTGATACCGGTCATCACCATCTTGGGCCTCAGGATCGGATGGGTTTTGGGAGGAACGGTGACCGTGGAAATCGTATTCGCGCGTCCAGGGCTTGGCCAGATGTTGATCACCGGTCTTTTCAGACGGGATTACCCGGTGATCCAGGGGTCCATGCTGCTGCTGGCCATGGGTATCGTGCTGGGCACCTTTCTGGCCGATGTCCTTTACGCGGTTACTGATCCCCGGGTAAGAGACCAGCACCAATGAAAAATTTGCCGCCTTTGTCTTGACTAACCCGAGAATATATTCACAGCGAGCGATTATGGAAGCCCATCAGGAAAAAGAATCGATCATTCCACCTGCCAACCGGTGGATAAGACGTGTGAAAAAAATAAAGACGAACAAAGCGGGGTTGCTGGGGGCATTTATCATTTCCGGTCTTATCCTGGTGGCCCTTACAGCGGATCTGATCGCGCCCTATTCTTACAAAGAACAGGACCTGACCATGATGAACAGTCCGCCATCAGCCGATCACCTCATGGGTACGGATGAATTCGGCCGGGACGTGTTCAGCCGCATTCTCCACGGGTCCAGAATATCGGTCTATGTCGGGGTGGTTTCGGTGGGCTTGTCCGTGTTGTTAGGATCTCTGCTGGGAGCCATTGCCGGATATTACGGGGGCGTGCTGGACAGGACACTTTCATTGATAACGGACCTGACTTGGTCCCTGCCCGAAATTCTGGTGGCACTTCTGCTGGTGGCCGTGGTGGGTGCCGGGGTCGAGTGTGTGATCATCGCCATTGCACTGACCTACTGGGCCCAATACGCCCGGCTGATCAGAGGGCAGATCCTGATGCTGAAAAACGAAATTTATGTGGAAGCGACCAGATCCCTGGGAGCGACCGACTTTACCATTTTGTTCAAACACCTGTTTCCCAATGCCATTGCACCGGTTATTGTGGCCGCCACCATCGGTATCGGACAGGCCATTGTGCTGGAAGCCACCTTAGGGTTTCTGGGCATGGGTGCGCAGCCGCCCACCCCCAGCTGGGGGCCATGATGAGCAACGGCACAGCTTATCTGTTCATCTCCCCCTGGGTGATCATCTTTCCGGGCCTTGCATGATGGTCACGGTATTCGGCTTCAATCTCTTCGGAGATGTGCTGGTGGATATCATGGATATCCGGGAGGATACCCTTAAATGACACTGCTTTCCATTGAAAATCTCAGCGTGGAATTCAAAACCCGGGACGGATGTGTGGAGCCGCTGAACGGTATCGGTTTTGATCTTGATGACGGGGAAATATTAGGACTTGTAGGAGAGACAGGTTCGGGAAAATCCGTCACAGCCCAGGCCATCATGGGCCTGCTCCCGTTTCTTGACGGCAGGGTGTCTCAGGGACGGATTCTTCTCAAGGATGTTGATCTGCTGTCACTGTCTGAATCTGAATATCAAAAAATTCGGGGAAACCGGATTTCATTGATTTCCCAGAATCCCATGACCTCTTTGGACCCTGTTTACAGGGTGGGGAGCCAGATTGTGGAAGGTCTCAGGCTTCACCTGAACATCTCCCGGTCAGATGCGGCAAAAAGGGCGAAGGCGGTGATGACTTCGCTGGGGATCGCCAATTCCGAAAAGGTGTTTTCGCAATATCCACACCAGTTATCCGGTGGATTGAAGCAGCGGATTGTTATTGCCATGGGATTGTGTGCAGATCCGCAGCTGTTGATCGCTGATGAACCCACCACCGCCCTGGATGTGACTGTACAGGCCCAGATTATCGAGCTGTTCAAAAAAACCACCCGGGATCGGCATGTGGGCCTGATCATGATTACCCATGATCTTGGGGTGATTGCACATTTATGTGACAAGGTGGTTGTCATGTATGCCGGCACCGTGGTGGAAAAAGGTGATGTTGCAACAGTGTTCACAAATCCTGGCCATCCATATACACTGTCGCTGCTGGGGTGCATTCCTACATTTGGCATGGCGGAAAAGACCTTGAGTGCGATCCCGGGTAATGTGCCGAGCGTCAGAACTTTTCCCAAAGGATGCCGCTATCATCCCCGGTGCTCCCATGCAAAGCCGGTCTGTGTGAGACACAGCCCTGAAACTATCCGGACATTTAAGGGGACCCAGGTGAAATGCCACATGTTCAGCCCTGATTGGAGAAAAGACGATGACCCTCTTGGTTGATGTTCAGCATCTATCCAGATTTTTTTACCTGACCGGTGGGCTGCTCCAGCGCAGAATCGGTAAGATCAAAGCGGTAAATGATGTCAGTTTTTCCATCTCAAAAGGGGAAACCTTAGGAGTCGTTGGGGAATCCGGATGCGGCAAATCGACCCTTGCCAGGCTGGTGTTAAGCCTGATCCGGCCCACAAGCGGGCACATCCTCTTCGACGGCCAGGACATAAACCGCTTGGGGAAAAAGCAGCTGCGGGAATTACGGGCAAGGATGCAGATGGTGTTTCAGGACCCCCATTCCTCTTTGGATCCAAGAAATTCTATCTACCGGAGCCTTGAAGAAGTGTATAAAATTCAAAAAAAAAACCTCCCCGGAAAACAGATAAGCGAGAGGATACATGAGCTTCTCAACATGGTGGGTCTGAAATCTGAGCACTGTCGG
>LQAE01000054.1_pt1 | contig 60553 bp, 47 predicted proteins | sample 1535771 | NCBI WGS metagenome assembly LQAE01 (sample SAMN04331582, study PRJNA305678) | bioreactor metagenome | isolation source: bioreactor_1 inoculated with Wadden Sea sediment 1st replicate of a... | place: Germany:Bremen
CCAATATTCTCAGGAAGCGCATGATCCTTGGTTGGGCTAAATGAAACAAGTTCAGCTCCAAACTCCTCAAGTAATTCCAAACTATCTTTGTAATAAAAATTAAATGCACTATCATTTGCAATAGCAATTCTAACCGTTTTATCTACTACAGGCTTTTGCCTGTCAATTTTCACATCTAGGGTTGATGCAGATCTTGCAATCTCAATAATTTTATCAAGATTAACTGTTTCAGAAACCATTTCACCAACCTCATTAAGCTTTACACCAAGTTCATCAACTTCACCTGACGGTACAAGACCTAAGTGTCTACTTTGTAATGAGATTGAACTGTTTTTATTCAAGTAACCAACACATGGTATACCTGTATCTCTTTCAATAGCTTCTTTCAAAAGTTCATAGTGATTCTCGCCATGCATATTATTTAGGATAACGCCAGCAATATTAACGTCTTCATCGTATTTCACATACCCCGTTACAATGGCTGCAGCGCTTGATGACATACCACTTCCATCCACCACAAGAATCACAGGGGCTTCAAGAACTTTGGATAAATGTGCAGTACTCCCCATATCCCTCTCTGTTCCAAGGCCGTCATAAAGTCCCATAACACCTTCGATCACTGAAATATCAGAGTCCTGCGAGTTCCTTGCAAATAACATTTTAGTCGTCTCTTCTCCTAGCATCCAAACATCAAGATTCCTTGATGCTCGATTGGCTACGAAAGAATGAAACGCTGGATCAATATAATCTGGACCGCTTTTAAACGGTTGGACCTTTAGTCCCCGGTTGTATAGGGCACGAAGAACACCTGTAGTTAGAGTCGTTTTCCCCGCTCCACTATGTGTTCCTGAAATAACAATCCGCGGCTGCATTCAATCACCTCTTTACGTGTTCAGAGCGCTTAATATCGGAAAATCTTGATCATACTCAAGTACGGTAATCCCGCCATTATCGATCTTAAACTTCCAAAAGCTATCCACTGAACCTATCAGCTCTTTTGTCAAAATTCCTTTTATTACACCCGAATGTGCAACAATTAAAACTGTTTCATGTTCCATAGTTTCAGCCTTGATTTTATCAAATGCTTCGCCGATTCTATCGTAGAACATTTGAAGCGACTCCCCTTCAAGGCAGGCTACATTAGTATAATCCTTAACCCATTTGTCTGCCTGGTCGGGATATTCCTTATGAATTTCATCATAGGTTAAGCCTTCCCAAAGCACCGAAGTTCATTTCTCTGATCTCAGCATCGTATTTCGTAGTGAGATCATGATAAAACATAATGGCATTTGCAGTATCTACAGCTCTTGATAAATCACTGCAGTACGCTTGGTCAATTTTCTCATGTTTGAGCTTTTCGCCTGCCACTTTCGCCTGACTACGACCAGTATCATTAAGGGGAACATCAGTATATCCACCAAACTTACGGGATGTATTCCACTGTGTTTCACCATGTCGTACTAAAATAAACTTCATTTAATTCACCTACTTTAATAACTCTATTACTATAATCCAAACTGGAAGCTGAACAAGTTCAGTTAACTCAATCATTGCACCTAGAGTATCTCCCGTCATGCCACCAATTATCTTTGTAACGTGTTTTACATATGTAAAATTGAATAAAATAGCAAATGCCAGGACTATGTATCCTCCTGGATAAATAAGAAGAGGCATCATAGTGACTATTAAAGCTGCAATTACTTGTGTTCTATTTACATTTCCAATGAAGAATTGCCCCATACCCTCCTTTCTTGCATATACCGATATCCATGAACCAAATCCAATACCAAACCTTGCTATTACTGGCATAAGAAGTAATACAAGAGTTCTTGATCCTGTATCCAAATTGGTTAAAAGGGCTATTTTAAACAAGATTAAGGCAATTAGAGCAAGAGCTCCGTTTGATCCTATTCGACTGTCTTTCATAATCTCTAGGATACGTTCTTTTCCTCTATTAGAATATAAACCATCAAAACTGTCAGCCAGGCCATCAAGATGAAGACCACCCGTTAAAAACACCTCTAAAAATACAGCACCCGTCGAGAGTGTTAGGGCATTAAAATACGGGGCACACAATGTGTGGCTCCCCGCCAGTATACCCCCTATCAACAAACCAACCAAAGGTAGCCATTTTACTCCTTTAGCGAAATCGGTTTCTGATGCAGGCACTTGCATTCTGATCGGTATTCTAGTAAAAAACTGTATCATGAGTATGAGTTGATTCATCCCACTACCCCTTTATTCTCATCGGTATGCCCGACACAACAAAGTACACTTGTGTCGCCTTTGAAGCCACCAGTTCATTGACTTTACCAGCAATATCTCTAAACACTCTAGCGAGTCGATTTTCAGGCACAATTCCAAGACCAACTTCATTGGTCACAACAATGACACGATGCCCAGAACCAATTGCTGATTCCACCATACGTGTCACTTGCTCTAAAACATTATTTTCTATTTCATTTATTTTATTTCTAGGAACTGTATCCCAATCAATAGAGTGGTCAGACAGCATAATGTTCGTTGTTAAAACAGTTAAACAATCAACAAGAAACACATCGTACTTTTTCATAAACGCATCTTCAAAAATTTCGTAAATATGTTGCTGTTTTTCAAATGTTGTCCATGAATCTGGTCTACGTTCTTTATGACGTTTAATTCTTTCTATCATTCCATCATCAAGAGCTGCCGCTGTTGCAATGTATCCGATTTTCTCACCGAGCTCATGACACATTTCTTCAGCAAAGGCGCTCTTTCCGCTACGCGCACCACCAGTGACAAGTGTCAACTGTCCATCCATAATGCTACTCCTTCGTTTATTCACTTGCTTCTTTTTGTTTTCTGTATTCATCTGAAGCAGCCATTCTTTGATCTTGTGCCATTTGCTTAATTTGTTTTTGAGTTTCGATTTCCGGGTGACGAATGGCCATATCGTAGAACGACGATGCTTTTCTAAACTCGCCCAATCGTCGATTCAACTCACCAAGAATATAGTAAATAACATATTCTTGTTCACCTGCATTCTCGAATTCCTCTGTAGTAAATGCAAGTTCATAACTCTGAGCAGCATGTTTAACAAACTGCATTTCAGTCTCTTCATCTTCTAACATTCTATTAAACCAAGCTAACCTTAGACATGCTTTTCCAATGATAAACTTACTAGCATTCATAACATTAAAATTAAGAAGTGCCAATTTATGAACTTCAATAGCTTCACGAACTGACCTTTTTCCACCGTAGTCTTTCCCTTTCCAATTGGACATAACTTTAGCTTTGATTTGAGCGATTTGTGCGATTGAGATCTTGTCATAAATACTTTCAAAAGACGCATATCCGCACGACGGGCATACATATACACCGTAAAACGTTGGATTTTCGTCTTTGTAGTACGCACAGAAATCTGTGTCACGCTTTAAAACTTTAACCGCCTGTGTCTTAACTTTTTTCGTTTTAAAAGTACTTTCACATACAGGACATTTTACTTCTTTGTCATATAGCGCGTCAGCCATAATTACCTCCAGCCAATCTCTATTACGTCACCCGTTTTTAAGACATCTGTATATCTCGCTCTTGACCCATTAAGTTTCAAATCTAAAATACCTTTTGGTGTACTGATGTCAAAATCTATATGATCAAATATATCTACAAATATCATTGTAGATTTAATAGACTCAATTTCAACTTGATTTCCATTGACCAGAAAATGATACACCTTGAGAATTGGCTCCTCTTTTACATCTTCAATTTTGTCTGACTCAATATTCTTAGACTGAACAACTTCTGCTTGAATAACTTCTTCAGCGTGTGTCTCTTCACGAATTACTTCAATTTCCTCTACAACATCTTCTACTGTTAATATCTCTGGTTCTTCTTTTGGTAGTCTAACCCAATTCACTTGATCATTACGATTTACTGCAAATGAGGACTCCACCAGCGTTCCATTAACTTCAAATCCAATGTATTCTAGGGACAAATCAAGATGATTTGCCAGATCCTCAACTGTTCTAATATCAATAACTTCTACAAGATCATTTGCCCTGAGAAGATAATTTTCGTTCTTTAACTCGCCATTTACTTGAACCCCACGAACCAATGAAATTTCATGATCATTCACATGAATTTTAGCATTAATATCGACTAGTTCATCTAAACTGATTTCTCTTTTTGTTCCAGGGATTGCTGGTTCAATATGAATGGCATCTTTATTACGTAACTTAGTATCAAGATTTGCAGGACCGCCATTAATAAATATTCTTGCTGGCTCTCCATAATCACCCAGGATGGTTTTCTTCTCCTTGTTATATGTGATTTGGAAGGACTCGCCTCTCTCAGCTAGTAATTTTCTCGCATTAAATCCGACTAAAATCAGTGCATCTGAAACCGTTAACTGTTTAGAATTGAATAACCTAATTGGTTTATCATTCACCGATACCTGAAGAAAATCATGTTCTCTATCATTAAATGCAGTAAAACCTATCCCCATAGGAGTAATAAACTCCGGTCCATTAAGAGGGGCCGGCTTAAACTCAATGTTTTCAAGCATTTCTGTACCTTTTATTACAACTCTCTCTTTAGGCAATTCAAGCGCTTCAGCCAGTTTCTCTGTAAATCCTGGCACCTGACAACCTCCACCAATACAGAAAATAGCACTTGGTGGTCTTTCATTAACTTCATGAATTCTATCCGAAATATTGCTAGTGATTTTATCAAGTGTTGGGTCAATACGTTTAAGTATTTCATCCCTATGCATTGTATAGGGGATTCCAACAATATCACTAAATGTGATTTCTTCTTCTTTCAATAGTCTTAGCTTAAGATTTTCCGCAGAGTCAAAATCAAGCAAGAACTCTCTGGCTATAACTTCTGTTATTTCATCTCCAGCCATATCAACCATGCCATAAGACACTATAGAACCGTCTTTAGTAATAGCAATATCTGAAGTTCCTGCACCAACATCTACAAGCGCTAAGTTTAAAAGTCTAAGTTTTTGCGGAATTGCAATGTTAATTGCAGCTATCGGCTCTAGTGTCAGACTTATAACTTCAAGTTCAGCTCGTGACATAACTGTGTACAAACTGTCTACAACAATATGTGGTAGGAATGTTGCAATAAGCTCTGCCGCAAGAATAGATCCTCTATGACCTTTAGGATTTATAATCATACTTCCATCTAGATAGTAGTTAATGACTGAATAACCGACACAGTAATACCTCGTCTCGGCTAATGGATCGGTTTCACCTAACTTATGTTGTGCAAGCTGAATGCCCTCCATTTCAACACTATCCATCAATGATTTTTCAATTTCTTGAGTATAATCTAAGTTTCTCTCAATTTTTATCGCCTGAGTTTTCAATGCACGTCCAGCTGCGGCGATGGCAACCTTTGACAGCTCAATACCATTTCTTTCTTCTAGAGCAACTTTAACCTTTTCAACGACACGTGTTACTTTATCTATATCATGGATCTGGCCATCAAGCATAGCACGGTCCGGATGCTCCATAATCTCGTAATCGTGTACGATGTAAGATTCTTCTATTTTCTCAGCAATCGCTCCGACAACATTTCTCGTTCCGATATCAAGAGAAAATATTAAATTTTGCTGATTAAGTGGCATTGAGTTCATCTGGTCCACCATTTCACCTTTCATTTTAATACTACTTGTTATACTTAAAATACAGACAAACTGAATTCACTGGACAGTTTTCACAATCTGGCTTTCTTGCTTTACATTGTCTTCTACCATGAAAAATCAGTGTGTGATGTGTCTTAGACCATTTCTCTTTAGGTAGACGTTTCATTAAGTGTTTTTCAGTCTCTAAAACATTGCCACTATGTGCTAGTCCCAGTCGATTCGACACTCTAAATACATGTGTGTCTACGGCAATTGCTGGTTGGTCAAAGGCATTGCTTACAACTACATTTGCCGTTTTCCGCCCAACACCTGGGAGCTTCACCAGAACGTCTCGATCTTCTGGTATGACTGAATCGAACTCATTCATTAATATTTCACATGCGGCCTTAATATTTTTTGCCTTAGTTTGATAAAGTCCACATGTTCGAATGTGCTCTTGAAGTTCCTTGACAGACATATCAACGATGTCCTTTGGCTCTTTCACAATTTTGAAAAGTTCTGCTGTGACTATATTCACTCGAACATCAGTACACTGCGCAGACAAAATTGTCGCAATAAGAAGCTCAAAAGGATTCGTGTAATCCAGTTCCGCTTTCGCGTCTGGGTACAATTTTTCGAGCTCATCTATTACAAATTCTATTTCCTCTGGTTTTAAGTATTTTCTTCTCGCCATATATTCACTTCCATTAGATTCCCGCCGAACGCGATACGTAGGGCGGGAATACTGTGCATCATTAATATTATAGCCGAAGTTCCATATATGAACCAAAACAAAATCTGGTTACAATATAATATTCCGCCAAATAATTAAATTAGTTAAGAGTTAATGAAAAATTATTTAATAGCTAGGCCATAAATGATTCTATTTCCTCAACCGACTTCACAATACCAGTTGAAAGATTTTCGTGTCCTTCCACCGTTACTAAGATATCGTCCTCAATTCGGATTCCTATACCTTCTTCTGCAATATATAGTCCAGGTTCTACAGTAACAACCATTCCTGGTTTAAGTTCTTGTTCTCTATTTCCTAGGTCATGAGTATCAAGTCCAAGATAATGACCAACACCATGATAGTAATACTTAGCCAAGTCTTCATCTTTTTCAAATAGACCTATGGACTTACATTCCTTAAGCAATACTTCTTTACAAATCTCATTCAACTTCGAATAAGGCAGTCCTGGTTCAATTGCTTCAATAACAGCTTCTTGTGCCTTAAGGACAATATTATATAGAACCTTTTGTCTTTCAGTAAACTTTCCACCAACCGGAATTGTTCGGCTAATATCTGCACTATAATTGTTATGCAGTGCCCCAAAGTCTAATAAAAGCAAGTCATCTGATTTCATAACTGCATCATTCTCAACATAATGTAAAATGACCGCATTTCCACCTGCTGCTGCAATCGTTGGGAACCCAAGGCCTTTTGCACCTGAACACTTAACTTGGTATTCAAAAAGTGCTGACATTTCATATTCCAGCATACCAGGTTTTATCTGACTCATGATTGCTTCGAACCCTTTTCTAGTATGGGTATTTGCAAGCTTAAGTGCCTCTACTTCGTCAGCTTTTTTTTATGACGCGCAGTTCAGACATTGTCTTCTGAACTGTTTTGATTTGTAAGAAGGCATACTTCGAGCGCATTGCTTCAGCAAAGACCATCGGTTGAGTTGGTGGTGTATTAAAACCTTGACGTTCAATATCAAGCCAAAGTGTTTCTATGTCACCATCTATCAACTGACGATTCAATTGGTCTTCGAACTCATCAGCAAAGTTAACTGCGTCTATACCACTAATTTCTTTAGCTTCAGGCTTTCTCATTTTAATTCCAATCCACTTTTCAATATCTGGATTTGGTCTTTCGATAAATAGTGTTGTTTTAGTTACACCATTTTTCTTTACAAACTGAAGTATGAAATTTTCTCTTTCAAGACCTGTTAGGTAATAGAAATTCTTGTTTGGTGTATACGGGTACTGTCCATCACCTGAGTAGTACGGTGCTTGACCAGAGAAAAACACTGCTACTGAGTCGTCATTTAGCTTCTCCACAAAAGCTTGACGATTTCCTTTAAAAAATTCCATTTTCATTTCTACGCCTCCCAAATAACCATTTGTACTTATTATAGCAAATGGATCTTACAGACCCAAGTATTCTAGCGGATTATTCAAGAAGTTTCAGTGCATCTGGTATATCCAGATTATATCTTCCTATCTCTGGAAGATTGCCCATTCGCCATATTGAAAAATTCGTAATCCCAAGCTCATTTGCTGCACTCATTTTTTGTATGAAACTCGTCTCATCTTCATACCAAATGGTATTCCAAGTTTCATCTAGGTAATCATAATAATGGAGGTATGGCGATCCATCGTCAAACCGCTTAAATCCTGTAATATCTTCTCTTTCTATAACAGCCATACGTTGAACAAGGGTCTCGTATGTAGGTCTATATGGATAACGATCACCGCCTGGTCCCATAATTCTTCCAGATTTCACTTTCCACTGGGCGGTTGCTAAGTTTAGTTGTAGTGCTACAGTACTTATTTTTTCCTTGCCAATACGTTCAAGTTCCTCAGCTAAGTCTTCCATAACCTTGTCCATTGGTGCAAGAGGTGTAACAACTGGTTTCGACTCATTCACAGGAAGGCTATAATACTTCGGTTCATAGTCATGAAACATTAAAATATAACCGTCTGTATTCTTGTTCAGTATATTATATTCAGTTCCACGCCCAGGTTGAATTGCAACCTTGACTTCTTTGCCATTACGCTTTAGAGCCGCATTCATGAACCATACAAACGCAGAAAAATCTCTTTGGTTGTTTGAATGAAGATTTTCTAAATCTATAACCACACCGTCAAACTTTAGAGCATCTTCAACTTCTCCATTCACAAACATGCGAATTTCCTCAGTTAAAGATTCAATCGTGCCTAACATATTGTCATATGGGCCATTACAAAAAATATTCAAATAGATTTTGATGTTGTTTTCTTTCGCTTTCAAAAGAACATCCTCGTATCCTGAAGGCACACGAAAATCTCCATTTTTATACTCCAACTCTAGCTGACCATCTTCATTTGCCTGTAAGCTAGCCCAGCCAAAAGTGATACTTTCAATTTGATCCGAAACACCTCTATCTATAAAACTCTCAAATTGAGTATTGGAATTGAAAGCATAATAGAGATTGAACTTGTTATTTTCTGAGGTCTGATCATTAGCAAATGAAGGTATGGAGCACATACTCAGCGTTGCACATAATACAAGGCTCACAAGTTTTTTTCTTAATTTCATAACATTCTCCTCTTCTTGCTTTTTTTCTTTAACTTGATTATACCTTTAAATGGCTTAATCAGTGATTACAAGACAATTAAAAAGACTATCTTAAGCGCAATTATACAATCAAGATAGTCTTGGTACTTGTTTAATTTAAGTCATATCAATTTAAGTCATATCAATTTAAGTTACATCCATTCTTAAATTTCCTTATATGCATCATAAACTTCTTCAATTTTGTCTTGAACTGCAAAGAAAGCGTCTACAACTTCAGGATCAAAATGCGATCCTTTTGATTCCTCTATAATTCCATAACTCTTCTCAAGGCTAAAAGCTTCTTTATATGGTCGTTTAGACGTTAAAGCATCAAAGACATCTGCTAAAGCACAAATTCTGGCTTCAAGAGCTATCGAATTTCCACTAACGCCTTGTGGATAACCTGTTCCGTCATACTTTTCCTGATGGCCAAGAGCAATTTGTGCTGCCATTTCAAAATAATCTACATTGAACTTCCTAAAACTCTCATCAATATGCGTTAAAACTTGATAGCCCTTTGAAGCGTGGGTTTTCATAATTTCATATTCGTTATCTGTTAGCTTTCCAGGCTTTAGCAAAATACTATCTGGTATAGAAGCTTTACCTATATCATGCATAGGTGCACAAATTAGAATGTTTTCTACAAACATTTTGTCAATTTCCTCACTAAATGTACCCCTTTCCAGGAGTTCATGTGCAATATGATGTGAATACAAAGACATTCTACGAAGGTGATTCCCTGTTTCGGGATCTCTTGCCTCAGTCATTTCAGAGAGTCCATTGGTTACAATCGCTACTAAATTTTTAAAGAAGAATCCTTTATAGAATGCAAAAGCAACTTTTTCCCTGAGTAGTCTAATAAAACTCACATGACTTTCTTCAATATCCTCATGACTCACAAAATCAAAATATAGTGTTCCAAAATTATTCTGCTCAACAATAATTGGAAGGGCTATTCTATTTCCAGTGCATATAACGTCATCATGTTTTATAAGCGTATGCGTTGTATGCTCTTCTTGACTGACCAAGTCCGACCCATGAACAACTTTCTCAATGTGGACACCTTGCATATTTTCATACTCAATTATAAGTTTTCGAAATGGAATAAACGCCCCAAATGCTTCGTACATATAACACAAAATGGTATCCAGATCATTCTCAAGTATAATTTTGTCTTCTAGTTTGAATATGGTTTCTAAATTGTTTAAGAAGAAATTGAAGTTATCATACAGTTCTTTAAACTCATCGTCTCTTTCTCTTTTAAACCGTTCTGTAATATCCCCCTTACTCATTCTTTTAAATATACCTCTGATTTCTATAATTGGGTTGTAGAAATTGTCTGTAATGAGATATATCAAGACGATCAAAACGAACAACGCAAAGGCTATAGAACCATATTGAAACGATTTGCTAAGTTGCATTTTACGGTCAGCTTCATCACGGCAAATCTTAGCTACAAACTCTGCATTCTCAATCACTCTCTTGTTTAGGGATTTAAACGCTTCCAACTTGTCCTCATATGCAGTTTTGTTTGCAAGATTCTCTGAATTGGTTAGAAAATCAATGTAATAGCGAACGTCTTTCCACAGTTCTAAGTTTTTATCAATAGCGTAATCAAATTCTTTACGAAAGGCCTCTCTGAACTCAAGTTTCACAATATTATCATCAGTATATCTAAACTCGTAGATATCGAATCCTACGAGCATTTCCTCAACCGAGTCATAATATCTCTCTATTCCCTCTAGGCGACCGTCCAAATTATCACTAAAACTGTCGGGATTATTCAGTCCCGTTTCACCAATACTGCTTAGAGTAAACGTTACTCGTTCTGTCAGTAGCTCTTGTGATCCAAGCATATCTGTCAAAACCAAATGTTGCCTCTGAGTATCTACAGCTATATAGCTTGTAACCACAACTGAAGCTAGGGTAACAAACATGAGTAAAAAGACTATGTATAATTTTGTAGATAATTTCCTAAGTTTAAGCGCAATCCAGTTCATTATATCCCTCCATTTATTGTCATGGATTATATACCCATTAAGGAGAGTATAACGCTTGTACCTTTTCAACATACATAAAAAAAGAACTCCCATATTAATGAGAGCCCTCTTAAACCGTTCATTTTCACTTCGACCAATTATTTTAAAGATTGCTGTTACAGTTTTTCCTCAACAGCCTTTAGCTTTTGTTCCATAGTTCCAATCTTATCGCGTCTATCATCTATTTTTATAGATGTCGAAACCCTCATTGCTCCTTTAGCAAATGGAACTTCATGCATTTCTCTAACCGCTTTCAAAATCAGATCCAGATCACCTTCAATACATGTACTCATTGGCGTTAACTGATATTTAAGCTCTGGATAATCATCTAGTACTTTATGGCAAGCTGCAACATACTTGCTTACACTTGGCGTTTCTGATCCAATCGGAACAATAATGAGTTGTACTATAGCCATTTTACCCCTCCTGGTTGTCTAACAAATCAGCCATTTCATCCACAAGTTCTGCAAATCGTTTCAGTGCATCTTTTACAGGTTGACCTGAGCCCATATCTGCACCCGCTTTTTTCATAATATCAAGAGGATATTCAGAGCGACCAGCACTTAAAAATGCTAGATATCTTTCAACGGCTGGTTGACCTTCTTTTAGGATTTGCTCAGACAAAGCAACTGCAGCAGAAAACCCTGTTGCATACTGGAAAACATAAAAATTGTAATAGAAGTGTGGAATTCGTGCCCACTCTAGATCAATTTCTTTATCTATAACCATTGCTGGACCATAATATTTTTCATTTAGCGCTCTGTAATGCGATGACAATACATCATGTGTTAAGGCTTCACCACCTTCAACCATTGCATGAATATCTCGCTCGAACTCCGCGAACATCGTTTGCCTAAAAACAGTCCCTCTAAATGATTCTAGGTAATGATTTAAGAGATATAATTTTTCTGTTTTATCCTCTAATGTTTCAAGAAGATGATTTGTCAATAAAGCTTCATTTGTTGTTGAAGCCACTTCAGCAAGGAAAATACTATAGTTTCCGTACACATACGGTTGTCCTTCGTGCGTCATATAACTATGCATTGAATGACCCATTTCGTGGGCTAAAGTAAACATATTATCAAGGGTATCATGATAATTAAGAAGAATAAACGGCTTTGAATCATACGTTCCCCAAGAATATGCTCCACTGCGTTTACCTATACTTTCGTATACATCTATCCAGCCACTTTTAAAGGACTCCTCAACAACTGAGCAGTACTTTTCTCCCAGTGGTCTAAAGGCTTCCAGGACAGTTTTTGATGCTTTGTCATAAGGAATTTTCATATCTATATTTTTTACAATCGGCGTGTAGACATCATACATATGTAACTCGTCTACACCAAGCGACTTCTTACGTAAATCCATATATTTATGCATAGCAGGCAAGTACTCGTTTACAGCATCAACCAGGCTGTCATAGACTGCGACATCTACGTTATTCTTATGAAGAGAAGCATGTCTAGCTGATTCATGTTTTCTTGCATTAGAATAGAATATGTTCTTTTTCACTTCAGATTGTACCATCATGGCTAGTGCATTTTTGTGATCTTCAAAGACACTATAATATGCCTCAAATGCGTCTTTTCTTACACGACGGTCTCTTGATTCTAAAGTCGGAACAAAACTGCCATGAGACAGAGTTAAGTCTTGTCCTTCGCTGTCCTTAATCGTAGGAAACTTTAGGTCTGCTGAATTTAACATGCCAAATATGTTGGATGGAGCTTGTGCAAGTTCCCCAGCCTGAGCCAAAAGCGCTTCTTCTGATGCGCTAAGAACATGCGGTTTATTTCTCATAATATCGTCCAAATGTTGCTTGTATAATGCTAGAGCATCAAGTTCATCTACCATGTTCCAAATAACCTGTATATCCACAGAAAGAATTTCTGGAACAATATATGAACTCGCACTCGCAGCATGAACACTTAGGGACTCCGCTCTAGAGTTCATTGCCTGATAGTGGCCATCTTTCGTATTTTCGTCTTGCTTCATATGTGCGTATGTATGCAGGTTCGTAAGAACTCTATCCAGTTTTAAATCGGTTTCTAGAACCAGGAGTAGATTCTCTGCATCCTCAGTTACTGTGCCTTTTAACGCACTTACTATTGCTACCAAATCTTGTGCACGTTCGAAGTCTTCCTCCCAAAGCGCATCCGTTTCATACATGGATTGAATATCCCATTTGTACTTTTCAGGGATTTCAGATCTCTCTTTAAGTTTCATCATTTTATTCCCTCTTCCTTATTGCCAAACACAAAGTAATACCAAATAACCACCTAAATTATAGCATTTTTCAAAGTTTTTCGAAAGAATACCTATTTTGGATGAATTTTGTCGAAAAAAGTCGATTGTTTCAGTGGAAATTAATACAATATTGAGATATTTATGTCCAAGTTGGGTATTCATGAATAATAAACTTAACACTTGAAACGACTTATAGACGGGTGATTCTATGAAAATAAAATTTTCTATTATTATACTAGCTACACTTTTGCTACTCTCCTCTTGTGGTACTGGCGGAAGTATTCTAGGCGCAGGTGAAGATATTCCTGAAGCAGCAAACATTAGAGAAGATCTGACAATTTATGAAAACGATGATCCTCTTCAAGTTCATATAGTCTACTTAACAATTTTCCCAACACCACCAGGGTCTCTTCAACGATATTCCTTTGGTGATATTAATGCCGATGAAGACTATCTCGATCTTGACAATCCAGAACTACCAGTTCTATTTCAAGAAGGTGATCTAGAAGGGCCACGCGTAGGTGACTATGGTTATGGTCTCACTGACTCTAACGGTACAATCCGAGTAAGAGGCCGTTCCACACGATTAGCTGCACAAAAATCGTATCGTGTTAATTTGAGCAACAGACTGGGGACGTGGCTTGGGTTTGATAAGATCAATCTCAATAAACATCCTTACGATATTACGAGATTCAGAAACAAATTAGCCTTTGATCTTATTAAAGATATTGAACATCTCCCTAGTCTCAGAACAAAGTTCATCCATATTTTCGTTAAGGATTTAAGCCACGGCGAACTGGAATCTGAGTTCGTTGACTATGGTCTGTATACCCATGTTGAGTCAATTGACGATGATTATCTTAAAAATCATGGCCTCGACAAAGATGGACAAGTCTATAAGGCTGAAAATTTCTTTTTCCAAATGGATAAGAACCTCAAAACCCTTTCTGACGATGACTACGATGAAAAAAAATTCGAACGTGTTGTAAGCATTCAAAATGGTGGAGATCACGTAGAACTCATCAACATGGTGAAAGATGTGAACAATTTCTTTATCAACATCAACACCGTTGTAAGTCAACACTTTGAAATAGACAACTACCTTACTTGGTTAGCTGTTAACATACTACTTGATAATAGAGATACAAACACACAAAACTTTATGCTCTATAGTCCAAGAGACCATGAAACATTTTACTTTTTACCTTGGGACTACGACGGTGCATTTGACTATTACAACCAGACTAAAGAATATGAGTCCAGTTACATACCGCCTTGGCGGTTAGGGCTAGCAAATTACTGGAGTACACATTTGCATAGTCGCTTTTTCAGGGACGTAGACAATATTGAGAAATTAAATAAGAGAATAGATGAACTATATTACGAGTTATCCGAACGAAATATTCCAGAACTAATTGATGACTATGAATCTGTCGTATACCCGTTTATATCTAGGCGCCTGACTCACTAGAACTCAGAGCGTCTATAGAGCAACACATTCAGGAAGTTGAACGTCTTAAAAATATATTAGACATAAATCTCAAAAGGTACTACAACAGCTTAGAAAAACCAATGCCTATATTCTTAGGAGACGCAACCCCACTTGGCGAATATAGTCTGTTTAATTGGGATCGGTCATATGATTTTCAGGGTGACGCTCTAAAATACCACTTCGAACTTAGTACAACTGCTACATTTGACACCGTCCTCTTCGAGGAGGTCATAAACTACAACGAAGTTCAGTAAGGGGTCTTGAACCAGGTATATACTACTGGCGTGTAACAGTTATAGATGCAAAGGGAAATAAGCAATACGCTATGGATGAGCTCATTGATGATAATGGTGGTTCACATCATGGTGTCGGAAGGTTTATTTTGAAAGAATCGCGGTGATTATATGGGCGAAAGAGCTGGACGTTTTGAACAAAAATATTTAATTGGTAAAAAAGACTATTATCTACTTAAGCATATGTTGCCCAGAATCCTTACTCTAGACACGAACAACTTAAATGGTAAAAGTTACACAGTAAGTAGTATCTACTTTGATGACCCTTTTAACTCAGCATACTATGAAAAAGTGGATGGTGTTTTCGAACGTAAGAAGTTCAGAATGCGATTCTACGATTTTTCAGATAAGTTTATTAAACTTGAAAAAAAGGAAAAAATCGGGGGTATAACATATAAAACAGATATGGTGATTGATAAGAGTGTTGTTTACACCTCTCTTGATGATCCACTATATTTAGATATTAATATGTATGACAACCCTCTCTATCATGAATTTGTAATAGATTGCAAAACTAAGAGGCTTACACCCAAAACCATTATTCAGTACCAACGTGAAGCCTTCCTCTTAAACTATGAAAGTATTCGAATTTGCTTCGACAGCCATATTAAAGCCAGTCTACCATCTGACGAACTTTTTTCTCAGACGGTACCAGCCAATCCAATAATACAAGATCCCTTTTATGTTTTCGAGGTTAAGTATAATCGTTTTCTTCCCCATTATGTGAGGGAAATGATTCAGCTCATAGACACAACACAAACAGCATTTTCCAAATACAGTCTTTCCAGACAAATGCTAAGCAATAGCTTCAAATTCACAAGATTCTAACAGAAAGGAGGAGAGGTATGAGCCAAGTGACATTACTCAATCAGTTTACTTTTACAGACCTATTAAGAAACAGCTTAAGCAGATCCGACTTTTTTGGTTCCATTTCCTTTGTGGATATTATTGTTGGTCTCTTGTTTGCCTTTATCGTCAGTATGTTCATTTTTTATATTTATAAAAAAACATACAATGGTCCACTATACTCACACAACTACAACGTTTCCCTCGTCATGATGACACAAATTACAGCTCTTGTGATTATGACAATTAGTTCGAATTTGGTACTTTCCTTGGGTATGGTTGGTGCACTCTCCATAGTTCGTTTCCGTACCGCTGTTAAAGATCCACTTGATGTTGTATTTATGTTTTGGGCAATAGCTGTTGGTATTTCATGTGGTGCTAGTTTGTATATGATATCAATAGTTGGTTCCCTATTTATTGGGCTTGTTATCACCTTACTTGCGAGATACCGTAACTCTAATGATGTATTTATGTTGATTATTCACTACTCTGAAGACGCTAAAGATGAAGTATTTAAGGTCATTAGTTCTCTAGACTATAGAATAAAATCAAAAACAGCTTCCTCAGGCATGATGGAACTAACTTTGGAAATCACTTTAATGGGTGCAGATACCAAATTCATTGATAAACTTTCTCAAGTCTATGGTGTTAAAGATGCAACACTCATAACTTATAACGGTGGTCTCAGCGAATAGGAGGTTTTCATGACACGCAAAAAATTATTTTATGGCCTCCTTGAAGTGAATATTTTCTGCCTCATTATAGTTATTTTTTACTACACATTTTCCATATCGCCTGCTAATCTATTATCTGTGAGTCCACATCCGTTCATCATTATCTCAGCAGTAATAGGCCTTAGATACGGGAACTATATGGGCATATTAGGCGCAACAGTGTGTACAGCATACTATGGCTACGTTTACCAAGATCAAGTTGGTGAACTCCTAACACTTCTTGGCGACCTACAATATTACAAATACATCTTAGCTATATACTGGAGTGCTGTTATTCTAGGCATTTTTAAAGACAACTATGAAGTTGTCACACAGCGACTCAACAACAGGATCATACTTTTGGAAACCGGACTAGAAAGACTCGGACGCAAATATGAGGAGTCCCTAGCCGTAAATACCGATCTAAAAAAGCAAATCATTGGGGCTGAACATAGTATTCTATCACTTTATGAAATTGCTTCAAATCTTGACTCACTAGATCCTGAAGCTGTTTACACAGATACCATGGGGATATTGAAGAAATTTATAAATGCATCCATAGTGTCCATATTTACAGTCGATAAAAAAAACCCTGACTTACTCCGTTTGAAACTTAGAATGGGAGATCTTATTGGGGATGATATAAGAACAATTGACATATTACACTCTGATGGGTTTCAACGTGTGGTGAAGAATGTTGAAACTATTAAATGGAATGATACAGACGACCTGAACTTCCCACTTATGTCTGCACCTATAATGCATGACAACGAAGTTATCGCAATCATTAACATTGAAGATATGGATTTTGATGTGCTTTCAGAATATGCTTTTAATCTCTTCAAGGTTATCGTTGAATGGGTCAGCAAGTCGATTGGACAAGCAATTTACGTAGAACAACAACTTCGTGACGAAAAATTCCTCGGAGAAACCAACTTCTTAAAATACAACGAGTTTGAAGCTCGACTGACGCAGGAGCTCAGACGTCAAGACGAGTACCAACTTGAGTTTCTACACCTAAAATACAGACTGACACAAACCGAGTTTGAAGAAATCCATGAATCTCTTGCCAAGTTTTTAAGATCTGTTGATGTATTCAGCTATGAAGTGAACAGCAATATGATTCATATACTACTACCAGCGACACCACCCTCAGCATTCAGTATGATAAATGAACGTGTGCTGAAGAATCTTGACTACAAGGTGACGTTAGTCGAAGCCTAAGTTAGAGGTGACACCATGAAATATTTAATTTCCAGCATACTAGCCTTATTGGGTATCGTAGATTTTGTTTTGTTTATTCAATACTTTGAAGCCCCCAGCTGGACCTCGGTCTATTGGCAAGCTCATATAATTATAGCAGTAATTTCAACGATACTTATTCGGTTCATTCCAAATCGTTATAAGATATACCCCTATTTTCTATTTGTTATTTTACCTGGATTCGGTCCATTCGGATTCGGTTTCACCCAGTTTTCAGTCATCTATTTTGAATACAACCAAACATTGCTTTTCGAATATGAAAAGTACATATTCTACGAACGCATTCTTGATCTTGAAGCTCAAGCCTCCTTTACGAGCGATGTCAAAACCATGAGCATTCAGGATCAGTTTCTTTATTCTCAACATGATACTAAAAAAGATATGATTTCATCTATGTTAAGCGGCCAGGACTCTGACTACTCCTATTTGTTAAAAGAAAGCCTGGATGATGAGGATTTTGAAGTAACCCATTATGCTGCAACTGCTCTTAATGCTTTCGAAAATGAATTTGAGGAAAAAATCAGCCAGACTAGATCAGACTATATTTCTAGTGGGTCTCCTCAAACTCTCGTTGCTTACATTAGTGCAACACAGCAGTACTTAGATTCTAAACTCATGGACCCAGCTGTTGAGAAAATCATTCGGGAAGACTACATTAAACTATTATATAAACATCTTGATATTGAACCCGATTCAAGAGAAACTTACGCAAAAATCTTGCATTCCCTATCAGACTTCAGTTAGATGAGGAATTGTTGAAAGTCTTAAAATTATACTTACAACTGTATCCAAGAGATCCAGATGGACAACTTGCAGTTATGAGTTATCTCTATAGAAATAATAAACTTGCTAAGCTTTCTAATTACGCACAGAGCATAAAAAAACAATACACCGTTCTCCCTGAAAAACTTGAGAATTACGTTAACTTCTGGACTCGAAGTGGAGGGATTTCATGAAAATATGTATTATTGCAGAAGGATCTTACCCCTATATTTCTGGTGGTGTTTCAACTTGGATACACAGACTTGTAAAAGAAATTCCCGAACATGAGTTTGAAATTCTCTCTCTCATGCCCGACCCTGAAACGTATCCAGAGTATAAGTATGAACCGCCTCCTATGATCACTAAAGTTACGACTAACTATTTGAACACATATAGAAATCTTAGACATAAAAGAATCATAATGGAACCTCGTTTGTCGAAAGCAGGAAAAGCCGCTCTTAATGACTTTATTTTTTTTAATGACAATATCGATTGGCATATGTTTACGGAATCTATAGCAAACAAAAGGCGTGTGGGATCTACCCTTAACCTTCTACAAACAAAACTATTCTGGGAACTTGTTAGAAGAAAATACCTTGAAGAATATAGCACACATGAGTTCAACGCATTTTTCTGGACTATTCGATCTATGCTCTTACCCGTTGTCCACTTAATGCAGTACCCAATACCTGAAGCAGATATATACCACTGTGTTTCCACTGGGTACGCTGGTCTTATTGGTGTAATGGCTAAAGCAAAATACAATAAACCGCTTATTCTCACAGAACACGGAATATACGCTCGCGAGCGAGAAGAGGATATTCTAAAATCAAGATGGCTCATGACAACATATAAAAAACTCTGGACTGAATTTTTCTATTTTATATCTACTGGTGTTTATAAAACGGCAGATGATATTGTCACTCTTTTTTATAGAAATCATGAAATTCAACTGGAACTTGGAGCACCAGAGGAACGGTGTTCCATTATTCCAAATGGCATTGAACCAAAAAACTATAAGGTCCACCCTGTGGTTCCAGAGCGCATGAATGTTGGTTCCATTCTACGCGTTGTTCCGATTAAGGACGTTTTGACACTCATAAGAGCTTTCAAACTAGTGCATTCAGCTGAACCCGATGCAAGGTTAATGCTTATTGGTCCAACCGATGAGGACGAAGACTACTACGACCAGTGCATGAACTTGGTTTCAATATTGGGCCTGGATGATGTAGTTACCTTTACAGGAAGAATTAATATTCATGATAAACTCCATGAAATTGATGTGTTAACCCTTACATCAATTTCAGAGGGCATGCCACTGGTCATTTTAGAGGGATTAGCAAGTGGAATTCCATTTGTAGCAACAAACGTTGGCAGTTGCCGTGAGCTTTTAGAAGGCACTACTGATGACTACGGCCCTGCAGGATTAATAGTGCCCCCTGTTTCCCCAAACAAAATCGCACAAGGCATTTTAGAGCTCCTCCATAATCCGAAAACAAGAGAACAATTTGCAATAAACGGACGTAAACGCGTTGAAAATCTGTATAGTAACGACAAACTTACTGAAGCCTACAAACAAATTTACGATAAGTACAGGTGATATTATGGCTGGTATTGGTTTTACACTTAAAAAGCTCTTTCAAGAGGAATCCTTCACACAGCGAACCAAAGCTTATTTATATTCTGCGCTGGTTGCTGCTGGTCCATGGATTGCTGCTGTTTTAACTGTTAATGCGCTTGTAATTATGTCTCAGTGGATCATTGAGACAAATATACAACGTGACCTTTTTATGGGAACAATTGTATACTCTTTTGTATTTTCTCAAATATTAACTGCGCCATGGCAACTTGTCATTACAAGATATATCTCTGACAAACTATACTTAAAAACTTACGACTATATTAAACCATCATCCATTGGACTTACAAAAATCGTTGGATTATCTAACTTAGTGGCTGCCATACTCTTTTACTTTAACAAAGATTTGCCAGTCCCCTATAAACTCATGTCCATTATGTTGTTTGTTATTTTGTCAATGATCTGGATTATAATGGTCTATTTAAGTGCCGTTAAAGACTACGGTTTAATTGCCAAAGCGTATATATTTGGAGGTCTTGTCACACTCGGACTCGGAATTGCGTTTGCAAATTACCCATTACCTTTCCCAGAGTTCCAAGCTGGTAGCAACTTGCTGTTCTCGTATATATCCGGCATGACCCTCACACTAATAATGCTGGCATATACCTTCTTCGGAAACTTCAAGTATGGTAATAACCTTCAATTTGATTTTCTCAGAATTTTAGATAAGTACCCCTCATTGTTCATGGTTGGTTTTTTTTACACCCTTGGTCTTTGGGTCGACGACATTCTAATGTGGTTTAGCTTTGTAGGTGTAAGTATTTATGACACATACCTCTACGCTCCTTTATATGACAATGCTATATTTCTTGCCTACTTAACCATCATACCAACCATGGTCTTATTCATTGTCTCAATCGAAATTGAATTTTATGACACTTACAAAAAATACTACGGCCTTGTAAACGGCAAAGGAACATACCGCCAGATCCTAATTGCCAACAAAGAAATGCGCCGTTCATTATACAGACAAATTGCTTATACCTTTGAAATACAGGCATTATTGTCTTTTACTTTAATACTCACAGCGCCTCAACTATTCTTTATTCTAGGTGGCCCCATAATTGTGAGAAGTATATTCCAAGTTTGTGCAATTGGAGCTCTATTCAACATCTTCGTTTTTGTCATAATGCTTGTCATGTTGTATTTTGAAGCACGAGTACGTGCTGTATCGATAACAGTCTGCTTTTTCATGACCAATATGATATTCACATACTTCTTTATCCCTTCTGGATTAGAGTATTATGGTTATGGGTTTATGTTTAGTTCAATAACCACTTTTATATTCTCAGTGGTTATTGCCATAAGTTTCCTTAGAAGTGTCGACTATGTAACGTTTGGAAAACAACCTCTATTCAATGAAAAACGGGAGTATTTTTTCACTTGGTTGGCTGACAAATTAAACATGCGAATGGAACGTACCGTTAAAAGAAAACGAAAGTTTAGGAGGTGGGAAATTGAAAAGAATCACAACGATGCATCTTGATGTAGTCACAAAAGTCCCTAAACACTGCTCTGAAGAATGTCTTTTCATCTCTCACCTACATGAGGGTAAGCTCCGCACAGTAAAAAAAACTAGAGTTCGGGCAAGGTACAGCAAGAAATACACACAGCTCTCAATAATGATTAATCCAAACAAATCTACAGAACTTCCAGAAGAGATTGTTCAGTCTATAAAATCGTTTCATGATAAAGTAAAGGATCTTGATTTACATCAAAATCGCAACAAAACCGTAAGTTTAATCAAGTACACCATTTTTGAGTTAAACAAAACTGTTCAAAATTGGAATCACGAGCATATTAATGAGGAAATGGTTCGACTAAACTTAACTATAGCCTTCGTATATGGCGACCATTTAATTTTATTTAACTTTGGTAAAAATAATGTATATATTTATAGAGAAGGCGACCTTGCTACCTTTAAAGGCTCCAGACTCGACACAGATAAACATTTTAGTTTAAAGACAGGTCGTGAAGGAAAAATTGAGTATCTGCTCTTCGAAAAGCAAATCCCTCCCATTGGGGAAGTTGACTTCGCTACAAATCAAGTAATGGCGCTGTTCAAGATTACTCACAGACTCCTTAAGGGAGACTTATTATGTATTATTGCGGAAAACAGCATCCTTCCTAATAAGTTTCGCGTTAATGTTAATTTGTATGAACATGCCATTGAAAAAGCGCAGATGCTTCGTTTATTAAAACTAAGCGTCAATGAAAATCATCCTGGGTATGCCTGGCTTATAATGGCCTTTGATGAAGTCCGTGAGTTTCGACAAACCGTAAGATATACACTCTTTAGAACGGTAAAAGGCCTGCTTAGTTTTATACTCTTACTTACGACACTACTAGCGCCATCCTTTTATAAACAACAGCTTATTATTGACACCACACCAGTTGACGCCTTCGACACGCCACCGACCACTGCGCATATTACCCTGCTCCTAAATGAAGAGAGTGAAACCTTTGACCTCATTCCAGGAATATCAGGTTCACCTAATACAGAGACGACTCCCGAGCAAAATGAACAACAAGAGCAAGAAAAAACAATCTCATACTCTAAGATATTCTCTAAGATACTGGCCAGTGAGAAATATGAATATTTAGTAACCTACTATCCATATTCAATTCAACAAAAAGATGAGCGGGCTATTTTAAACACCGACTTGTTGATTGACGCAATCTCTAACACTTACTATGGTTCAAGGGCTCAGAGCCAGCTGATTAGAACGTTGAATCCATCTATGAGTTATCAAACTATTGTTTATGAAGATGTTAATTTACCCGTTTTTAGTGTTCCGTATGATTCAAACTTAAGTCTTTCTGACATATCTATAAAGTACTACGGGTCAGACACTTCAGTTGATTACCTAAAGGCAGTCAACGGTCTAGATACAAATAAGATCCCATTCAAAAAAGCTATTTTAGTGCCTCCGCTAAATATTTATCCACTTCAAGAAAATAAATAGATCCCAACCTGCCTATTGCAAGTTGGGATCCATTTTTATATTGGGGGTATCTTAACTAATTTGATTAGTCGCGTAGGCCATACTTTCTTGCCTTCGCTGCAACTGTTTTATGTGTTAGGCCAAGAGCCTTACCAGCTGCATTAAAACTTCCATGCTTTTTCAAGGCGAGTTCAATAATTTCTCTTTCGTAATTGTCAAAGCTTGCTACGTCGTTAAATGCAGATAAGTTTACGAGTCCAGTTGTCGGTTGAGACGTTTTTTGCATTGTGTAGTGCCTAGAAATGTTTCGCGGTAGATCTTTAATATCAATGAATCCGTCATCGACAAATATCAATACGCGCTCCATTACATTTTCTAGCTCACGAATGTTGCCAGGCCAGTCGTATGACTGTAGGTACGTCATAGCTTCTGAAGTCATGACAGGTTGCTCTACCCCTAGGTCTTTGGCCGTTTGTCTGGCAAAATGGTCAACAAGTATTGGGAAATCTTCAGTTCTTTCTCTGAGTGCTGGTAGTTCTACTGGCACGACGTTAAGACGATAGTATAAATCCTCTCTAAACTGACCTTCTTCAACCATTTCCTCTAACTGGCAATGTGTTGCTGTCACAATTCTAACGTCGACAGGAATAGGCTGCGTTCCACCAACTCTTTCGATTTCACGTTCCTGAAGGGCTCTAAGAAGCTTCACTTGAAGTTCAAGAGGAAGATCACCAATTTCATCAAGAAACAGTGTTCCACCATCAGCAAGTTCAAATTTACCTTTCTTTTGTCGAGTGGCCCCAGTGAATGCCCCAGCTTCAAAGCCAAATAGTTCTGACTCAATCAGATTTGCAGGAATTGCACCACAGTTCACAGCTACAAATGATTCCGAGCTTCGTTTACTACACTTGTGAATTGCGCGTGCGACAAGCTCCTTACCCGTACCACTTTCACCTTGAATCATGATGGTTGCTGATGTTTGCGCTGCCCTTTTCGCCTGATTAAGCACACGGATAAAACGTTCATCCATTGTGACAATCTCAGGAAATGGGTTTTCCAAAATCGGCTTTTTGTCCGAGTCAAATAAGCCAGTGATATCAACTACTTGATTCTCCGACTCTACCTGTTCCTCGTATTTTATCAGAACACCGCAGAACTCGCCATCGTCTAACATTGGCGATGCTTCTCCGTATATTTTTCTGCCACCAATATGTGTTTGTAAATATCCCTTTACATGCTTTTTCATTTTCAAAGCGTCTATTGCCAACTCATCGTTTAAATGTCTATAAACATTGGCATGTATAAGTGACGCTCTATTTTGTCTAAATATTTGACCATAGGCTGGATTAACATATTGAATAATTCCAGCATTGTCAATAATACAGACACCTTCACTCCATGAGCCAAAGAAAATGTCATAATCCTCAGGCGCTCTTATTCCCCGCTCCCTAATACGATGAATGGGTATGCTATTTGATCTCAACCGAACCCCCCCAAACCTAAATTATCGTCTTTTCATGCTTCGTGTTGCGATTATATCCGACCCTGTCCCTAGAATGTTTTCTATAACCACATCACCACATTTAACTGGTGCTTCAACCTCTACAGAGTTGATTTCTTCCATCGCCTTGAAAATCAGATCTTTTGGTATTGCTTCAGTCGTTCTTACTGGCAGTCTGCTAATAAATCCGTCTTTGATTTTAACCGTTGTTGGAAGCATTCGTGTCGGATTTGTCATTTCCTTGATCGCATAATCGTCGCCACGTTTACAGACATTGCCTTCTATAATATATCCATTAGGTGCATGATCGTCTTTTGTCAGAGTTAGTCTACAACCCATCGGGCAGACAATGCACACCAATTCATGATGCTTTTTCATCTTGAATAACCTCCTCAGCCACTTCTACGGTAATTACTGCATCTGATTCAGGAAGCTTGTTAACTGGCAGCTTCAGACTTTCCATTTCGCCTGGTGCCATATGCCTTCTCTTCTTTGTCATTATAATCTTGTCATCTACTTTTACTATCAGTTCAGCATTATGATATACATTGCCAACACGCATAAATAACGTGACATCCTTTTCAACATTTGACTTGCGAATAACGTGAGGAACAATGTAATTTATGCCTGCACCAGCGTCTGTTGATTGAACTGGACCACTCTCTTTTAACTGACCTAAAACAAATCTAGCGGCATTTTCTCCAGCTCTTCTACTTTCTGCTGTAACGAAGTCCACTAAATCATGAACGTGAACAACATTACCGCTAGCGAAAATACCTGGAACAGAAGTTTCCATAGCTTCATTTACAATTGGCCCACTTGTCACAGGATCAATTTCAATGCCAGCGCTCTTACTCAGTTCATTCTCAGGCAAAAGACCAACCGAAAGAAGAAGCGTGTCACAATCATAAATTGTTTCTGTCCCTGGAATTGGCTTAAAGTTTTCGTCAACTTTACTAATAGTCACGCCTTCAACTCTGTCTTTTCCACGTATTTCCTGAACCGTATGAGATAAAAGTAGCGGAATATCAAAATCATCTAAACACTGTACAATATTTCTAGTTAGGCCACCAGAGAAAGGCATAAGTTCTGCAACAGCAAGAACCTTAGCACCTTCTAGTGTCATACGACGTGCCATAATGAGACCAATATCTCCAGACCCAAGAATGACAACACGTTTGCCTACCATGTAACCTTCCATGTTGATGTATCTCTGTGCAGTACCAGCACTCATTACACCAGCTGGTCTAGTGCCAGGAATTGCAATAGCACCACGCGTTCGCTCCCTACAGCCCATTGTAAGAATCACGGCCTTCGCTTGAATTGTCATAAGGCCATCTTCTGTGTTCATTGCCTTAACAACCTTTTCAGGTGAAATATCCGTAACCATCGTATCGAGCTTGTACTCAATCCCCATCTCGCTAAGCTCATCGATGAATCTTTCAGCATATTCTGGACCTGTTAGCTCCTCTTTAAACACATGTAGTCCAAATCCGTTATGGATACACTGCATTAAGATGCCACCAAGTTCTCTATCTCTCTCAATAACCAATATATCTTTCACACCGTTTTTTCTTGCTTCAATGGCTGCTGCTAGACCAGCAGGTCCGCCACCAATAACAACAATATCTACTTGTTTCATGACTTCCCCTCCTTAGGCCTTCGTTTCACCAACGAGAATGTACGATTCTTTGCCTTCATGTGTTACTTCCGTAGGATTCATATCGAGTTCTCTAGCAAGTATTTCTAATACTCTAGGACCACAGAATCCACCTTGACATCGACCTGCACCTGGACGAACGCGACGTTTGATGCCATTAAGTGTCGTTCCGCCTGCTGGTCTGTGTATAGCGTCTACAATTTCACCTTCAGAGATCATTTCACAACGACAAATAATTCTACCGTATCTTGGGTCCTTTTCAATCAAGGCTTGCATTTCCTCATCAGACAAATGTTCAATTTTAGTACGCGGACGTCTGATTGGATCAAACTTTTCTTTAGCCTCTGGCTTAAGTTCTTCTAAAACGGCTTCCATAACACGCTCAGCAATTGCTGGTGCGGAAGAAAGACCTGGTGACTTAATCCCAGCCACATTGTAGAATCCTTCAACAGATTTTGACCAATCAATTATAAAGTCTCCACCATCTGGCTCGGCTCTTAAACCTGAAAACTCTGTTATTTGCTCTCTAAATGGCACCTTTGTTGTTAAATGCGAAACCATTTCACGTACATATGCCAATCTGTCACCCGTCGTTTCGATTGCTTCTTTTTCGTCCAGCCCAAGGTCTTGAGAATCTGGCCCAATTAATATATTTCCATCAACTGTTGGAACCACCAGAGTACCTTTACCCATTTTGGATGGACAAGGGAAGATGACATGGTTTACAAAACCTTCTGTTGTTTTGTCTAGAAGGAAATACTGACCTCTTCTAGGATGTATTGAGAATTCTGGCTCTGACGCCACCATATCGTGAACAGCATCAGCATATACTCCAGCACAGTTTATGACTAAACGAGTTTTAATCGTTTCATTTTCACTTTTGATTTCAAATCCTGCATCTGTTTTATCAATACTCTGAACTTCGAAGTTCAGCTTTAATTCTGCACCATTCTCAATTGCGTTTTCAGCATATGCAATTGCAAGCTCCCACGGCTCGGTGATCCCTGCAGATGGTGCATATAGTGCTCCCCTCACACCCGGATTTAAATTTGGTTCTTTTTCATATACAGCCTTGCTGTCAATAATACATAGACCTGGTATACCAAGTTCTTTCCCGTTTTCTAGAAGACCTGAAATCGTTTCCATGTCCTCCTCAGTGAATGCTACAACCAACGAACCAATACGTTCAAACGGAACATCAAGCTCTTTACAGACATCGCCAAACATAGCGTTGCCTTTGGCATTCATTTTCCCCTTCATAGAATCTGCAGACGCATCATACCCTGCATGTACTATTGCACTATTGGCCTTTGTTGTTCCACAAGCCACATCATTATCTCTCTCTAGCATGACGATCTCTAGGTTGTAACGACTAAGTTCTCGTGCTACAGCCGTACCTATGACGCCAGCTCCGATGACTGCTATATCATACATGAACAGATTTCCTCCTAACAAATTAACGCACACACACATATTTTCTAGATCATAATTATTTATTTAAACCATTTTGACGAAGAGAATTTTCTGTAGGCAAGGCGGAGTTCATTTCTGAGTTGGGAGCGTACAAACGTACGTGACCAGCTCATAAATGTACGACAACGCAGTATACAGGAATTTATCGAAGTCAAAATAAAAAGCCACAATTAACCAGACCTGCTCCCGCAGATCGGTTAATCGTGGCTCTCATACTCTTGCCATTCATATTAATTTAATACATTAATTATATATCATTAATGCATATTAATCAAATCTTATGCTTCTTCCCAAGACTTTGCACGCTCTACAGCTTTTTGCCATCCGCCGTATAGCTCACTACGCTTAACTTCAGGAATTTCGTTCTTGAATGTTTGATCAACTGCCCAGTTCTTAGCAATTTCTTCTTTAGAATCCCAGAACTTAACAGCAAGACCAGCTAGGTAAGCTGCACCAAGTGCAGTTGTCTCAGCAACAACTGGACGAGCAACATCTACACCAAGGATATCCGATTGGAACTGCATTAGGAAGTTGTTAGCTGTAGCGCCACCATCAACCTTCAGTTCTGAAAGTTCAATACCAGAATCAGCTTGCATTGCGTCGATTACGTCACGTGTTTGGTATGCAATAGACTCAAGTGTCGCACGAATAATGTGATTTCTATTAGCGCCACGAGTAAGGCCTACCATTGTACCACGTGCATACATATCCCAGTAAGGTGCGCCAAGACCAGCAAATGCCGGAACCATATATACACCATTTGTATCATCAACTTGAGTAGCAAAGTACTCAGAGTCTTTAGCATCGTTAATAAGTTTCATTTCATCACGTAGCCACTGAACAGATGCGCCAGCCATGAAGATCGATCCTTCAAGAGCGTATTCAACTTTTCCGTCTAGACCCCAAGCGATTGTAGTCAGAAGACCATTCTTAGATGGAACCATCTTTTCGCCTGTGTTCATAAGCATGAAACAACCAGTACCGTATGTGTTCTTAACCATACCTTCGTTGTAGCAAGCTTGACCAAATAGTGCCGCTTGCTGATCACCAGCAATACCAGCTATCGGAATCTCAGCACCACCGAAAGTTTGAGGATCTGTTACAGCATAAACTTCTGAAGAAGGCTTAACTTCTGGTAGCATTGATGCAGGAACTGTCATTGCTTCAAGAATTTTGTCATCCCACTTAAGCTCTTTAATGTTGTAAAGCATAGTTCTAGATGCGTTTGTGTAATCAGTAACGTGATTCTTACCGCGAGTCAGGTTCCAAATTAGCCAAGAATCTACTGTACCAAATAGAAGATCGCCAGCTTCAGCTTTTTCACGTGCGCCTTCTACATTGTCAAGAATCCACTTAACTTTAGTGCCTGAGAAGTAAGCATCTACTACTAGACCAGTGTTATCACGAATATATTGTTCATGGCCATCTGCCTTTAAACCGTCACAGATACTAGCTGTACGGCGACACTGCCAAACGATTGCATTATAAACAGGCTTACCAGTTGTCTTATCCCAAACAACTGTTGTCTCACGCTGGTTAGTGATACCAATAGCCGCGATTTCTTGAGGCGAAATACCTGCTGTTTCAAGAACTTCACGAGCTACACCAGACTGAGTGCCCCAAATTTCCATAGGATCATGCTCAACCCAACCCGCTTTAGTAGATTTGTGTAAACTCTTTTTGAGCTGTCTTAACGATGTTACCAGCTTTATCAAAAATGATTGCTCTTGAACTAGTTGTGCCTTGGTCTAACGCCAAGATATATTTCTTTTCCACTGTGCACGCCTCCCATTATCATTCCTAGTGAAGCGGAGCGTATAACGCTCCGCATGTATACAAACTCTCAAATTCTATGAATTAGTGCATAATATTATTAACCTAGGCAAGAAAGAATGAATCCGCCAAGAGTTCCGCCAACGATTGCGAAGAATGCGTTAACAAGACCCTTCTGAACATTATCACCCGACATTGCCGATGCAACGAACAGACCAATTGCTGCTGCCCATGCCATATCAATCCAAGCGCCAGTCTGAACCATAAAACCAACACCGTGGTTTAGAGTCCAAGCAGTACCTACGATAAATCCAGCAGCCATCCAGCCACCGATAGCGCCCCATGCGTCACACATCTTGCCCCAGCAAAGACGGATTAGGAATGGGAAAATAAATGCGCCTGCAAATGTTGTAATCATACCAGCTGTAGTCATTTGTTATGCCCCCTTTACTTCCACTGCTATTTCTGCTTCTTCTGCAGCATTTTGTGCTAGCATTTGCTCAAGCTTGTAAGCCATGAAACCGCCAAATGCGCCACCAGCTAGAGTGATAAGCAGTGTTGGAAGTGCAGCTGTCCCAGCTGAAAATCCTTCAAGAAACATAACTTTTGTTGTGCCGGCCACGCCAATGCCCATTGCCATATCGACAAAAGCACCATCGTTATTGATAAGACCGATCCAGTGATTCATGAACCACATTGTTCCGATGATTGCCATACCAGCAAACCATCCGCCACCGATTCCGTATTCGCCTGCGAACGCCCCCCAGACACTCATTACAAACATACCTGCGATAGCTGTACCTAAAATTGTCCCTACATGCTTCAAATTCTACACCTCCGTTAGAGTTCCCATATGTCCGGTGCACTTGTTGATATTCCCATTGCGCCTGCCCTTAGACTTTGAATTACATCATCCTTGTCTTTAATAAGTCCCCCAGCAATAATTGGTTTATCTGTTTTAATAACAATCTGCTTGGTAACCTTTGGCATAACACCCGGTAATATTTCTACAGCATCCGGATCATGAGTCTTGATGGAATGAATACCGGTGTCAAGACTCAGAGAGTCAAGTAAAAACAACCGTTGTATCGTTAGAACCTTCATCTTTTTAGCAGCTCTGATCAAATGGCCTTTAGTTGTAATAATACCATCAGGCTGTACATTTTCGCAGATAAAGCGAAGACCTACAGGATCTGCAGCAATGCCTTCAATAAGATCGACGTGTACAAAGACTATTTTCCTTCGTTTATGAATCCGTTCGACCATATCCTTAAGGTTAAAGACATCACCTGTTAGTAAAAAGATAATTTCTACATTAGACTTAAGTGCTTCGTCCAATTTTTCCACCGATTTAATTGCTGCGATGATGGGGTTCTCACTTAAACGACCTGTTAATAGATTTCCCACTGAATCTCCTCCTGCCATACTACATACGCAATTCGCGTGCCAACTTTTGAAATCGGCTTTCGTCCCGGCTTCTTAACGCTTAGAAAGGTTTTCCTGATACTTTTTACCAATGAATTTTCTGAAAATTTAAGAATTCTTGGTAAAAAGTATCAAGATCCGAATTTATTCCAAGCGCACCTGAATCTATTTTAGCATAATCATATAATAATTTCCTTATATATGTAGAAACACATTTGGGTATATAGATTGAGAGCGGTCTATAACAATTATCTTTCCAATTCAATTTTAATGGCATAATTAAGCTTGATATTCCACGAGCATACAACTATAATGGTACAGACGTAAAAATTTTTTTTAACGAAAATATGTTCGTATTTTTAGCAAACAAGGAGGGCCTCATGCTAAAATCATTCACAGCTAAACGCGCACTTATACTCAGCATCTTATCTATGGCCATGCCAGCAATTATAGAAATGGCTCTTAATACAATGCTAGGAGTAGCAGATACTATCATGATTAGTCGATTCATTGGCGATTCTGGCCTAGCAGCCGCAGGCTTCGCAAATAGTATTATGTTCACACTCATTTTTGTCTTTACCTCTTTTAATACTGGGGCAACTGCTCTAGTCTCTCGCAGTTACGGCGAGGAGAACTTTGACAAGTTAAATCGAATCGGTAGCCAAACCGTTTTGTTAAATGGCATAATCGGCCTGGTTGTTATGATTCTTTCTTTAGTATTTAAAGATCAAATATTTATGATTTTCGATACAACACCTGAAGTGGCTAGTATGATCGACAGCTATTTCTCAATCATTGCGTACGGAATGCTCGCAATGTTCCTGTCGTTCTCATTTGCTTCTATTTTAAGAGGTGCTGGAGATACTTTCTCACCAATGGTTATTACAGGATGCGCCAACGTGCTGAATATCATTGGAAACTATGTGCTTATTAAGGGGGTATGGATTTTCCCAGAAATGGGTATTGCGGGGGCTGCACTTTCTACATCGGTGTCTAGAATTCTTGCGGTTATTGCATATATCTTTATTTGCTTTAGGTTGCATGAACGTGTTCATCTAAGAGTGGCTATGATGAAATTCCAGCAGGAGATCATGAAACCACTTATAAGAATTAGCTTACCAGGTGCTCTTGAACAAGCACTAATGCAGACCTCTTTTCTGGCAGTTAGTGTTATTATTTCTAAGCTTGAAACAACATCAGAAGCTGCATTTAGAATTTTGATTAACATTGAGTCTATATCATTTATGCCTGCTGTTGGGATTTCGATTGCTGCTGCAACCCTGGTTGGTAAATCACTTGGGGAAGATAACAAAGAAAAAGCAATTGATGTCGGTGCAGTATCTTATGGCCTTGCCATAGCATGGGGCGTCATAGCAGGGCTACTTTTCTTAGTGTTCCGATATCCGATTCTAAGTATTTTTACAACGGAAAGCTCAGTTATTGAGTCGTCCATGTTCTCTATGCTTTTAATGGCATTCAACCAGCCTTTACTAAACTTCATGATTGGCATTTCTGGAGCTCTTCGTGGCGCTGGGGATACTAAATCAGTTATGGTCATAACAATTTTGAGACTTTGGGGTGTATTCGTCCCCCTTTCATACCTGACAATTATATGGCTTGATTATGGTGTCGCTGGTATTTGGATTGCAGAGATTATATCATTTGCACTCTTTAATGCTGTTATTATGAAACGATTCAAAAGTAAGAAATGGACAGATATCCATGTCTAAACAGGAAACTACAAATAAAGAATCATAAATAGAAAATTAGTAAATCGATAATAAGTTTTTAATCCTTTCTTCACAGAATGTACACATTAATAACGTACAATCTAAACGTTATGCGAAAGGAGCACTAATGGACAAGTATAGCAAAATCGCAGTTGTAACATGTATAGCTGTATTATTACTTACTGGATGCAATCCAGAAGCTGAGAATACTGGTACCGATTCAGTAGAAAAGACTAATGATGTTGTAAATCAGTTGTCACAAGCTGAGCCTGCTATTGAAAATGCGACTACAACAGATTCACACACAGACCTAATATTCATTCAGAGTTTTTCGAAGCTGATGAATACAAGACCTTCTGCTTGTGAAATTGCTGAATTTATGGAATTGAATCTGATGCATTCTGCGACTGATGAAGCTGATCTTGCACTATCTAGACTCCTACTCGCTCAGGATCAAGTTCGGACTGACTGGAATCAGATGTTTATGGACGGTATGGCTAAAGGCTATCATGAAATGGGCTATGAATGGAGTCCAGAAAACATAGATAAAATAACCGATCCAGAAACGAAACACGATTATCAGAAACTCATTGACGGCTATAGCGTGTTATAACATATGAGCAATCCCCAATAATTGAAAATGATTGGGCAAGGATGCAGCGGTTTGATCCATACGTATCCGATCTATCAAGACTTATGATTGAAGTTAATAGAAAACTTCAAAACTACGAGTACGGGACCTACCCCCATGATTTCGAACTAATGGCAGAGGACATTCTTCGTCTCGAAAAACCCTTGAAAGTCAGACAATCAGACTTTCTATCACATGAGATGAACAGGACATACAACAAACTGATCGGTGAAATGTTTTATAGTATTGAAGGGGTAAACATGGAGTATTGGCGCGATCTTGATGGTCCCCTTCTTACAGTCCTTTCTGACACGGCTCTTGATCACCCAGATACGGAATTTGGTAAATTGAGTGCTAACTTTATTTATGCTGTGAAGCACCTTCAGAATCCCGACCAGTTGTATAATGAACTTGGCAATGTTGTTTCTGCCCACAATGTGTTCGGCATTCAAAGTACGCTTGATGTTGAAACAAGTACCATCAGAAGGCACAATCACATTCGACGAACTGAACTTATTAAATGTCCGCACAACACCAAGGTTGAAAATGAGATTAATGCCACTCTTATTCAGTGGTATGAAGACACACAGAAAAAAATAGGGTGGACTAAGGACGGCAATACATTGCTAAATGAAGGAAGCTATTCATCATTCGCAAATAGCAAACTATACTCCACAACCCTTTATTCAAGTATGCCCCTTCCAAATGGCGAGTTTGCATATGAGCAGAAACATTTTCTGTTCAATATTAAGACTGGCAAATTCATGAACCTTGATGACTTGTTTAACATGCAATACAATGAGTACGCGCCTCAACTACTAGAAATAATTAAAGATCATTACATGGCTGATAATACTTTTTTCAATGACTTAACCAATCTCCCAAGCGATATATCTTTTTATCTTGATGAGCTCGGTCTAAGTTTATACTTTGACAAATACATGATTTCTAATGATCACCCATATGAGTTTATAGCCTATATCCCCCATAGTGAGTTACACGACCTATATGATGTTATTGAACTCTACGAATAAAAATTGCCCCTTCATTAGAATGAAGGGGTTTTTATAATCCTACACTTCAACAAGATCAATGTAATGATTTCACATTTGGAACAATCACCGAATTTGGCATGAGACTTGCATAATATAGTAGTATACTCCACAATTTTCGGGTATTAATCGTTTAACCAACTAAGGAGGACAAAATGATTTACGACATTGCTATTATAGGTGCTGGTGTTGTTGGAAGTGCAATCGCCAGAGAACTATCAAAATACAAACTCGATACTATACTAATCGAAAAGGAAAATGATGTTTCCTGTGGTGCATCTAAGGCTAATAGTGGGATTGTTCACGGCGGCTATGATGCTGAACCTGGTACATTAAAGGCAAAACTCAATGTAGAAGGAAACAAAATGTTTGATTCACTTAACAAAGAACTGAATTTTGGATTTTTGCAGACTGGTTCTATGGTACTCTCCTTCTCGGAATCCGACGATGAAAAACTTGAAATGCTCATGGAAAGAGGCATTGAGAATGGTCTTGACCACCTAAAGTTATTAAGTCGTGAAGACGTTCTAGAGCTAGAACCAAATTTGGCTCAAAACATAAGAGGGGCATTATTATGTGAAGCTTCAGGGGTCACATCACCTTACGAACTGACAATCGCACTTGCAGAAAATGCTGTGGCAAATGGCGTTACACTCAAGCTTATGCACGAAGTCACATCAATCAACAAAAACAACGACTATTTTTCCATTCATACATCTAAAGACATTATTAACTCTAAGTGGATCATTAACGCAGCTGGCGTCTTTTCTGACGTCATCGCAGATATGGTTGATGCTAAAACGTTTAGTATTACACCTCGAAAAGGTGAATATGTACTTTTAAATAAAGCACAGGGGAAACTTGTTAATCGAGTTATTTTCCAGGCGCCTACAGATGCAGGAAAAGGTATATTGGTGACCCGAACTTATCATGGTAACTTAATGCTCGGTCCAAACGCTCAAGAAATTCAAGTGCGCAATGATAATGACACCAATGAAGAAATTCTTCAATATATCGTGAAAACAGCTCGGAAAACATTACCCGATTTTAATATGAAACAGGTACTAACATCTTTTTCTGGGATCCGTGCCACAAGCAACACCAAAGACTTCATCATTGAACCATCACCAGTTAAGAGCTTTATAAATGTTGGTGGCATTGATTCTCCAGGTTTAACATCAGCACCTGCTATAGCAAAATATGTTGCAGACATCCTTGTCAGTGAAGGCTTAACACTCGTTAATGATGAAACTTTTAATCCCATAAGAAAAGCAATCATACAACCTAAAACTGACGAATTTGAAGGACGTATAGATGATTCTGACCCTGACAAAAACATCATATGCAGATGCGAGTCCGTCACAGAAACTGAGATTATCGACGCTATTCACAGAGGCATCTACATTAACTCTTTAGATGCCATAAAACGTAGAACCCGCGCAGGCATGGGACCCTGCCAAGGACAATTTTGCGGTCCGAGAGTCAAACAAATAATTAGCAATGAGACAAGCTTAAGCAGCAATGACATACTACATCGCGGCAAAGGGTCCTCGATACTTCCTACACGTCCTAATCGAAACACCTTAAAATCTCTATAAAACATGTTGCAAACTGTACAAAAAAACCGATAAGATCATTCTTATCGGTTTTTTTTAAGTATTATTAAGTTTCTCTATAATAATATTAACTCACTAATTCAAACAACAGTCTCCATGATTTCATTTTTTCGTTTATGCTCAGTGTGTATGCTGGGCTCGTTGATGGCATTTTAATGAATCTATATTCTCCATTATTATACAGTGCCTTAAAATGTTTCTTAAACGATGTCTCAGCCTTGCCACCGTTAAATATAATCACTTCAACTGACTTGTGCTGTTCAAGAAATCCGACAATATTATTGGGGTGTTCATTCTTAATGTCCGAATCCAAACTACCAACTCGTTCGCAAGACGCTAAAACATCCCAGATAGCGATGCCCCTTGAACTAGACATTTCTATCTTTTGTAAATATGTGTCCTCATCCAAATTGTGTTTAAGGTCTGAGTTGAAAACTTCAAAGATAATAGGCCAAAACTGATTTCTAGGATGCCCATAATACTGATGCTGTTCCAGTGATTTAACGCTTGGCATAGATCCTAGTATTAAAACTTTGGGGGATGCCCCCACAATGGGTGAAAATGAATGGATCATATTTCACCTTCCCATTCACTGTAAAACCTGTCTATGAATTCATGCATAAAGGTATCTCGAGATTTAGCCAACCGCTTGCCAGACTCGGTGTTCATTAAGGCTTTAAGCTTAAATAACTTCTCATAAAAATGATGTACAGTTGCCCCTTTATGTTTTTTATACGCTTCAAAGTCATCGAACTCTGTCGGATCCATTTCAGGATTATGAAGTGGCCTACCTTTGGACCCACCATAGGCAAAGGCTCGTGCAATACCTATAGCGCCAAGGGCATCCAGCCGATCTGCATCTTGTACAACCTGTCCTTCAAGTGACAACACCTTACGATTGTTAGTACCACCCTTATAAGACATATTGTCTATAATGAGGCGAATGCTTTCTTGTTCCGAAACAGTATAACCGAGTTCATTCATCCAGAATGACAACTTCTGCTCTCCGACAACACGTTTACTTTCATCCATTTTCCAATCAGCTACATCATGAAGAAGTGCGGCAGCTTCTACTATTTTCAAATCAGCCTTTTCCTCTTTTGCAATTGTTAATGCCGTCTTCCAAACACGCTCTGCATGCCAGTAATCGTGCCCAGTAGACTCCTCGTTAAAGTACGTTTTCAATTCTTTAAGCAGCCAATTAATATCTTTCATCATTTACCTATCCTAAAACTTCTTTAAAGACTCTTTTAGCATTCTTATAGAATACACGTTCCACAACATCATCTGAAAGTCCTGATTTCATCAAGCCTTCTTTCAATTTATTCATTTCACCAATGTGTTTAATTTCAAGATTTCCGTTCATTCCATCGAAGTCTGTTCCAATAGCTGCAGTGTCCGTACCACCGATATTAATAACATGTAAAACGTGTTTTACCAAGTCTTCCACATAAAGATTGTCACCTTTATCTGCTACAAAATATGGACAGAAGTTCAGCCCCATAACACCACCCTTATTTCCAAGAGCTTTAATCATTTTATCATCAAGATTTCTTCTATGTTCCATGACATGACGTGCATTAGAGTGTGAAGCCACAATTGGTTTTGATGATTCCTGAATGACTTCCCAAAACCCTTTATCTGATAAGTGGGAAACGTCAACAATTATACCAAGTTCATTCATTCTGGCAATGACATCATGACCAAAAGAAGTTAGTCCTAACTCTCTTGTTTCAGGTAAATTCGGATGTCCTAAACTATTAGAATAATCCCAAGTAGGAGAAAGCATTCTTATTCCCATTTTATAAAGCGTATCAAGCCGCTTCATATCATTGTATATAATACCGCCATCTTCAACTGTTAGCAGGGCTGCTAAGTGTCCTTTTTCCCGAATTTTATCAGCTTCTTCAATTGTTCTTGCAACCTCAAGAAGTCCGTCTGTGCTTTCAATTTCCTCCTTGGTCATAGCATATAGCTCCAATATATAGTTCCAAGGATCAAGCCCTTTACTCTCACAGTCTTTTATATCTGAGTACAATGCAAAACATTGAATATAGGATCTTGATTTTTTTAGTTTTTCAAGATCAACATGTAACTGATTCTTTAATATATTCTGTCTTGTTGAGCATTCTTTAATTCTATAAAATGTATCGCAATGCATATCGATTAAACTCACAAATATCACCTCAGCATCAAATTTTGTATCGTCTATACCTATGATATCAAAGACTGAGCGGTATTTTTCATTTTTATTTTCATTTTTTATTTTTCTTACACAACAATTTCGGTATAATGATACTCGTATGTTAGTTTTCAAAATAAATAGGTATGTTCTATTTGAATAAAGTTTTCGCTCGATTTGTATGTAAGGAGGCAATCATGCTTGAAAAATGGATAAAACTGCAAAACGGATCTGATATTAGAGGCGTTGCAGTAGCAGGTGTTGAAGGTGAACCCGTATCGCTTACAACACACGAAGTGGAATACATAGCAGGTTCTTTTGCAAAATGGTTATCTGAAAAAACTGGAAAACCAGTGGGAGCCATTAAGGTTGCTGTCGGTCGAGATTCAAGAATCAGTGGTCCAGAGCTTATGGAAGGTGTTTTAACAGGTCTGACTGGACATGGTGTAAATGCACTGTCTTGTGGTATTGCGTCTACACCGTCAATGTTTATGGCAACAATGTTTGCTGAAACAAATTGTGACGGCGCCATTATGATCACTGCAAGCCATCTTCCGTTTAATAGAAACGGCATGAAATTCTTCACAAAAGATGGTGGTCTTGACAAGCCAGACATTAAGGCTATTTTAACAACAGCATCAGAATACAAGCCTTCAAAAGACGTAGAGACTGGTTCAACGTCCAATTTTGATCTTATTAGTCGCTATGGTGATCATTTAGTGGATTACATTAGAAAACATGTCAATCACCCAACATCGTATAATACACCACTAGAGGGACTAAACATAATTGTAGATGCAGGTAATGGCGCAGGTGGCTTCTTTGCAGACAAAGTCCTAAAACCACTAGGGGCAGATACTACTGGTAGTCAGTTCCTTGATCCTGATGGCATGTTCCCAAATCATGTTCCAAATCCTGAAGACCAAGAAGCTATGGAATCTATTCAAAATGCTACAATTACGAAAGATGCCGATTTAGGCATTATCTTTGACACTGATGTAGATAGAGCAGCGATTGTTGACAAAGGCGGTATGATTATCAATAGAAATCGTTTAATTGCCCTAATGAGTGCAATTGTTCTTTCTGATGACCCTGGTACAACAATTGTCACTGATTCAGTAACTTCAGATGGTCTTGCTGAGTTTATACCTGCAATTGGAGGCCAACACCACCGATTTAAACGCGGGTATAAAAATGTTATTAATGAATCTGTACGTATGAACCAGGAAGGGACACACAGTGCTCTGGCTATTGAAACATCAGGACATGGTGCTTTAAAGGAAAACTACTTCCTAGATGATGGTGCTTTCATCGTGACTAAGATTCTTGTAAAGCTATCTAAACTGCGCCAGGAAAACAAGAGCCTTTCAGAAGAGATTACATCTCTTAGAGAGCCTAAGGAAGCTTCTGAGTTCAGAGTAAAGATTAAGCTAGAGGACTTCAAAACATACGGCGAAGACGTAATCGAAAGCCTCAATGCATTTACTCAAAAACATACTGAGTTTTCAATAGTACCAAATAGCTTCGAAGGCATTCGTCTGTCCTGCAAAGCTGAAGACTCACTCGGTTGGTTCCTTGTGAGACTGTCTCTTCATGATCCTGTGTTACCAATCAATGTAGAATCTGACATTGACGGCGGGGTTGCTATTATAGCTGATAAGTTAAAGAGCCACCTTGAAACTTTCGAATATCTTGACTTAAGTTCATTTAAGTAAATATAAACATAACAATAGCGCCTCGGAATATTTCCAAGGCGCTTTTATATTATCCTTATATTGCTCTTATAGTATTAATACTTTAAGTTCTAAGTTAGAGTACATTTGTCCAAATTAGGGCACTCTTCATTAAAACAGGAATAAGTGCGCCTATAAAAACATCTGTCGGATAATGATATCCAAGATAGACTCGTGACATTCCAACAAGTGCTGCGATTGTCAGGAAAACTAACTTGAATGCAGGGACAAACATACTAAAAACCATCGCGTAAGAGAAAGCTGCACATGTATGCCCAGAGGGAAAAGAGTATATGTCCTTTGGGGGAACGAACTCAAACAACGCTTCACTTAGAGATACAAAGGGCCTAGACCTACTTACAACAATCTTAATAAGGTGTGTTAACGCTTCACTCGCGCACAGTAAAAGCGCAAGTTTATAACCAAACTCATGTCCTGTTGTATAACTTAGAATGTATGCTCCCAGCGCAAATGCGAAAACAACTGGTGTATCAAACAATCTTGTTAAAACAAGCATAAAACGATCTAAAACTCTATTTTGAATTTCTCTATTAAAGAGCAAGAATAAACGAATATCATTTCGAATGACATAGCCTTTTATTGCGCTCATTGCATCACCACCTATAATAATATTTTACAGTAAGCTTACTTAAAATAGTATTAGAATTCGGTTAAAATTACGCATAGTTCTATTGATCTTCTGAACCCATACTTAACTTAATAAAAAATATTGTGCCTTTTCCAACTTCTGATTCACACCTAATTGATCCTTCAAATAACTTTGTGACAACATTATAGACTATATTCAAACCGAGCCCTTTTGTTTCACCACTAAACTTGGTTGTGAAAAATGGTGTATAAATACTATCTAGGTGCTCATGTTCTATACCAATACCATCATCTTCATACTTTACAAAAAGATCATCATTGACCTTCTCATAGCTAATTTTTATACTCCCATTTGAAGCACTTGCAAAGCCATGTTGTATAGAGTTCGAAAGTAGATTTGTAAATATTTGAGAAAACTTTCCTGCATCCGAATAAACCTCTAAAGTCTGATCCCCCTCAACTTCAACTTGAATACTACTATTAGCAGACGGAATTCCCATACTTTTTAAAATCAGATGAAGGTAATCAAATACATTAAAGTGAATTATATTTTCTTTTGATTCACTTGCTGCAAGCTGTTTAAATCGATTCACTAGATCACTAGTTGTTCTAAGGTTACTGTATATGTTAGCGGAAGTACTTAATGTACTGTCGATATACTCTCCAAGGTCTTTCTTCTTTATCTGACCTGATTCTATTTTTTGAGATATGATCTCTGATTCCCTTTGCAAATACGTGATAAGTGTAACACTATTGCCTACAGGGGTATTAATTTCATGTGCGATTCCACCAACAAGATATCCCAGCGATGCAATTTTCTCAGACTCAATAAGTTGCTTTTGTGTAAGTCGAGTTACTTCTAACGCATCCTCAAGAGCTTCATTAGTTAGTATCATTTCTGCCTGTTTTTCCTCAAGTTGTGCCATAGACTCCTCAAGATACTCGTTTGTCTTTATGAGCTCATCTGTTCTTTCCTCAACTCGCTTTTCAAGTTCTGCATTCTGAGTGTTTATTTCTTCAAATGACTTTTTCTGAGTTAGCCGCATTCGTTCAACAGAATTGGCCAAAATACCGACCTCATCACTTCTCGCCCTGTAAGCGCTCCGAATCACATTATCGTAATCTCCTAATCCAATTTTGTTTATATCAAGAACAATTTGCTCAATTGGCTTAACAAGTTTTCTACCAATAAAAAGCCCTATGCCAGCTGCGATTATCCCGCCTGAAGCAGATAGAAACCACATAAGTTTTTTCATATCATCAACAGCACCAAAAACCTCTTCCTTTTGAGGCGCTACGGCAATAATCCAATTATTAAGCAATTTCTTAGAGGCAACCATTTTGTAGGTTCCATCAATCCATTTATATTCAAGAACCGACTTCGCTTCAAACATCCCGTCAGCAAGATCTGAATACTTGCCACCTTCAATATCATGTAAGGATACCCCTTCCTCAAGTGTAGGATGAATTAAAGCTTCCATTTTGTCATTAAACAGGACTGCATAACCTGTGTCATACAGTTTTATATTGCTAATATAATTTTTAAGTTCATCAAAATAATAGTCAGCTCCAGCAACACCTATGAATCTTCCATCTACAAATATTGGTGCTGTGTGAGAAACGTATATAAGATGATTGTCAAAATAGACATTCCCCCTATAAGGATCTGTCCAATATGGTTTTCTTGAATCTTTCGCTTTAAAATACCAGTCCTTTTCTGGGGTAGGATCTGTATAAAACTCAAGACCAAACTCCTCTTGTCTTGTAACACTGCCAGAATTGTGTAAGTCAGCATACCAGACGTCATTCGCCGTCCCATCCAATGATGGGTCAAAGACACATATACAGACCGAGAAATATTAGCGTCCTGAGCCATTCTTTCAATAATTGGAGCCAATTGATTTTTATACTTGTTCATGTACTCTGGGTCTTCATCAAGAGATTGCAAATTAAATGTAGATTCCACTAGATCGTTAACTTGTTCTCTTATACTTTCAACTTCTCTTATTTCATAGTCAAACTCACTACCAATTCGATTTGCCATTTCAACAAGTTTTTGCTTCGATTCTGATTCAACGATTTCAAAGGATCGGTCAATGATCACATAGCCCATAACAAATGAAATGACAACAGTTAGCATTGTAATTGCCAGTACAATTCTATTGCTCAGCTTAGACACATGACCACCCCCTTGTATTTATTATACCCTTTCTTTTAAACGTCCGAAACTCAGCACTCTTATATTACAACTATAAACAGCTCTGTATACTCATACAGAGCTGTTACAGCTGAATACATATACTATTTAAACTTTGAAACGTCCAACCATTTCATTTAGTCCATCAGCCATCGTTTTAATTTGATTCGTTTCTCTTGTAATTTCCTCAAGAATTTCCGTCTGTGTCATAACTCTTTGAGAAATTTTCTGCGATGCCTCTGCATTCTCCTGAGTTGATTCCGTTAAACTCTCAATAGCTTTTGCCATTTCACCAGTAATACTTGACTGTTGTTCACTGGACCGTGCAATAGAATCTATCTTTTCTACAATTGCCACTATTTGATTCGCAATTGTATCAAACTGTTCTTTCGCAAAAATCCCAACTTCGGCAGTCTCTTCTACAAGCTTTCTTTCTGCTTGTATTAAGTGGTTTGTTGTCTCTGTTTTCTCAACAATATCTTGAACAAGTTCTTTGATTTTCTCAGCTGATTCACCAGACTCTTCAGCAAGCTTACGTACTTCCTCAGCAACTACAGCAAAGCCTTTACCATGCTCACCCGCTCTAGCTGCCTCAATGGAGGCATTGAGTGCCAGTAGATTGGTTTGTTCAGAGATATTTGTAATCAAGTTGATTGCTTCAGAAATTTTGTCTGAAGATAGTTTTAGTTCTGATATTTGGACTGAAGCTGTTTCAGCAGACGTCTTCACCTTATTAATTGAACTAACAACTTGTTCAATTTTTTCAGATCCTGATTCAACAGAGCTTTCAATTTCTTGACTACCCTTTTGAACTTCTACAGCGTCATGATAAATACTCATAGCAGAACTATTTATTTCCTCAATGCCTGCATTTGCTTCTTCTGATACACTTGCATTACGTTGTATACCTTCATTTACATTCAAAACTTCGGTATTTATTTCTGCCAAATTTACATTTGATTCTTCAACAGCTCGTGTAAACTGCTTTAACGAGCTATTCATATGCTTCATTTCATCTATAACACGTTTGATAATATCGTGAATCTTATCAGCAAATAAATTAAACCAATTCGTCATTTCGCCAACTTCATCTTTACTTTTAGCGTCAAGACGTTTTGTTAGATCGCCTTCCCCTTCAGAAATATCTTTTAAGAGTGAACTTGTATACACAAGTGGGTTTGCAATCTGATTTGCGAAAATCACACCAACAATAAGAACTAGTACAATTGTTGCGACGATTAATATCCCACTCATAAGTTGAACAGTCCCTAGTGCGGCAAATGCCTCCGCCTCATCTATTTCAGATATTATGCCCCAGTTCACACCATTTATATTGAGAGGCATATAAGAACTTAGCACATTTACACCTCTGTAATCTTGAATAATCTCTGTATTAGAGTTTCCAGTGGTAGACCCTCTTGAAGCTACAGTGTCAACCTTTTGAAGTAGGATTGAAGTTTCCATAGTATCCATGACATGTACAACGTCGTCACTGTACCCAGTAGCTTTCATAGTGTCTAAATATGCACTTTTGTCTTCAACTAAAAATCTAGAAATACTTCTCATTGCAAGATCTTCGCCAACCAAATATACTTCTCCAGAATCGCCTAGTCCTGCCGCTCTCCAGTCCTGCCCATTGGTCATAACTTCATTAATTTTGTCTATAGGCATTTGGAAAACTAAAACACCTTCGTTCTTTCCATTAACGAAAATTGGAGATGCTATAAATGCAGCAGGTGCATTATAGGATGCAGTATAAAATTCAAAATCAGCCAGCGCTACAAAATCTGAACTCGTTGCTTCTTTTGCTTCTTTAAAAACGTCAGCAAAATTTGTGTCTTTATACGGTCCCGAAAGTAAATTTGTTGCAAAATCTGCTTCCTTAAACACACTGTAGACCATTTGTCCTGAACTGCTGTCTATGATGAAAATATCATAGTAGCCAAACTTTTCTAGATATTCACGAACAACATGATGGTAAGTTTTATGCTTTCTACTATAGCTACTACCATCTGAAGCAGAATCTAGTAAGTGTTTGCTCCCTACTTCATTACGATTATTCTCAATATAGTAGTACTGTAGATATTGTGTGGTTGGCACATCACTCACAAAGTCACTTACCGACATAGGTGTGACTAAGTTATCATTTAGTCTTGGTAAAAATTCCTGCTCATAATAAGCTTCAACACCTTCTCTTGACTGTTTGAGCCTAGATGGTGTGATACTTCTATCTAATTCCTTAATGGAAATTTTGAAATCTGTCAACGCCTCTATAATCATTTTGTCTTTAGAGAACGTAACAACCTGGTCTTCAATGAATCCCATATAATCCTCAATTTGCGATCCCTTAGTTTCCCTAATCGCAGTGAGTTGATCAAATATAGTTGTGCTAAGTTCAGTGTCGAACCTGGAATACATAAGCACCGATACCACCAAAACAGGTATGACGCCAAACGCCATTAGGACTAATAGGAGCTTACTGCGGATTTTCATAAAATCACCTTTTCCCATCGCTACTACTGTCTATATAAGACTACTATAGTGTTACCCGTATTATGGTGTTAATTAACATAAGTTCATGGATCTTTATACTATTATTCGACATTTTTTTGCATAAAAAATCACAAGCATATTCACTTGTGATTTATAGTCCCTATACAATTTTCATTTTATGTTTGATCTTCACTCTTTGATGCTTGAACCTATTAACACCTTCTATATAACTACTCAACAATCATCGTCTTAATGTTTGATCCATTAGCGTATTTCTCGATCAACTCAGATGCTTTACCTATCCACTTCGTTAAATTTTGATCACCATCAAATGCTATAATATTCATTAGTATTTTGCTGGTTTCAAGTGTCACCATGGATCTTTCTGAATCAGAAGTTGCACTTCCAAAACTGCCCGCGAAGTCCCTTAAAACAGGCAAACCTTCAATGTTCAGTTTACCCCTTCCAATACCAATATACTCTTCATTTGCACTACCTATTTCATATGAAATGTTTCCATTTAGTTTTTCAAGATCATATGTACCGATTGAATGACCACTTTCAAGTGATAAAAGATTATTCAGATCTACAATATCATTAACCTTATATAGCCCTTGAGATTTAACAATCCTACGCATAAGGGAATCAGAAGACAACCTATAGCGTGTTGGGTCTTTTCCTAGTGCCCTATACGCCTTACGCGCTTCGTCAACCTGTGACAACTTCGCGATCTCGGACATTTCAAGATCAAACGATTCAATATACTTGTCAATTTCAGTCCAAAGACTGTCATTATGATTGGTTACTTTTACATCTGCAGTAATAATCCCAAGCTTAAGTAGGGGCGCCACTGCCTTAAGATCTTTAGATATTGATACGTTGTTTTCCATGTGGCTACCTACCTTTCACCGTAAGGATTCACATGAACCATACAGTGTTTCACCTTTGGTATTATATCCTCAATTCTGTCATGTACATTTTCTGAAATATCATGTGCCTCTCTCAGTGTCAAATGTGCGTCAACAGCTATTTCAACATCTACATAGAGTCTATTCACATGAATTCTAGTTTTCAGATCATCAATGTCAATAACACCATCTGTTTGCAGTATAGCTTCGCGTATATCCTCTAGTGTCTCTGGATCAGCTGCTGTATCAATTAATTCTCTAATTGACTGCATGTATATATCAACTGAAACTTTAATAATTAGGACGCCGATCGCAATAGCAGCTATGGGTTCCATAAGAGGCCAACCATTCATCGCACCCCAAATACCTATAAACGAACCCACTGATGAAATGGCGTCTGTTCTATGATGCCATGCGTCCGCTTTTAAAACCGTGCTCTCAATCTTAACTGCACCTCGCATAGTATAATGATACATACCTTCTTTAGCCACTATGGAGAGTAACGCTGCATATATTGCAGTGCCTGAAGGGACACTCACATTTCCACTTTGAATGTTTTTTATTGCATTGAAGGCTATTAACAAACCCGTTGCAAATAAAAATGTTGCCATGAGTTTCCCCATAACAGGTTCATATTTTTCGTGCCCGTATTGATGGTCATCATCACTTTTCTGACCTGATATGTATACCCCAACCATGGCCATTACTGTAGTGATTACATCAGAAACTGAGTGAAATCCATCTGCAACAAGTGCGCCAGAACCAGCGATAATACCTATGATGATTTTAACACCAGACAAAAGTACATTCAAAATAATCGATACTTTTGATATTCTATATGCGACGGATAGTCGCTCTTCTGATTTCATATTCCACCTCTTGATTATCTGTTATAAACTTACCATATTGACATATAGAACATATATGCTCACTATAAGAGAAAGAACTCCACAAGACGCACCAAATATCAAAAAACGATCGAGTTTCTTTCTATTCCTATACTCTTCAAGCTCAATTTCCCATGCATATCTTTGTTCTTCTTCTTTACCCGTAAAACTTGGCTCATTATCTTTCCCAGACAATTTTAATATGTCTTTTCTGCTCTTTTCAAATTCGAGCTGTTCAGTTGATTTTCGTGCCATACTGCCCCCAGACTACTATAGTTATTTACAAATCAATCTTATCTGCACCAAAGTTAACACTCAATTTTTCCGCCATCCAGTCATGACATGTTAAATATACAACTTGTCGATCTCTACTTATTTCCTTAAGGGCTTTTAAAGCATTCTCAAGTCTCTCATGATCCCAGTTTACAAAGACTTCATCTAAAACAAGAGGTAGCTTTTGATCAGTTTTGTCAATTGTCTCAGCGACTGCAATACGCATTGCCATGTACACTTGTTCCAGTGTACCACGACTAAGATGTTCATGTACAGGAATAAACCGCCCTATTTTAGTGTCATTTATTTGAAGCGCACCATCTGCACTTGTAACTATCACATCATAATGATTATCTGTGAAATAAGAAAGTAGAATCGAAGCTCGTTTCAAAAGGTTTGGTTGGTATTTTCTACGGAAGGTTTCATCTGCAAACGAAACAATCGTATGTATCATTCTCAGTTTATTATACTCATTAAGTACATTTACCCTATTAGACTCTAATTTTTCAATTTCTGCTTCAATAGCGTCTAATCTCTGGTCTTCAAATACTCGTTCTTCATCCTTTTCGAGCGATTTTAGTTCAACGCGCAAATCCTCGCGTTTTCTTTGGAGTTTATCTTTTTCAGTCTTTACTGAATCTATCCTAAGATCAAAATCTGTAAATTTTCTATACTCATTCAGTTCTGGGTTTTTTACATCAAAGTCTTCTAACTGAACAAGTAAGGATTTCCTTCTAATTTCTGAAGCTGCCAAATGCTCTAGTTTCTCTATCGCCTTCTCTGTTGAATCACTAATTTTAAGTAATTCATTTTTATAAACATTCAGCTTTTGCTGATTCATCATGAGAGAATGACCCAGTTTTCGCTTTCGATCATTTACTAAACTAAGCTTGGACTGATAAAGCTTTAATTCCTGATCTTTAGCTTTTGCAGATTCTATATTTTGTAGTACAGTTTTAATGCTTTCTTCAAGCTCATCTCCGATTCCAAGTTCATATTTGCTTAATGCCTTTTCAAGGGTGTTTTTATGTTCCTTAAATAAATGGCGGTTTGACTTAACTTGATCGGATTTATGGTTGAATCCCTCCGAGAGCTGCTTCATTTTATCGCAAGCTTCAATAAACACGTTTCTACTATGCCAGATCCCATCATTGAACTGAATTTCACCAAACTCAAATGATTTCTTGCCTAGTGAACTAAGCACACCGAGAATACTCACTAAGGTTACAGATCCTCCACCCCATAACATTTTAATGTCGTCATAGTAGGAGCCTGCAAATGCAATAGCAATTCCAAGAAGTATTAAAATCCATGGTAAACCGCTTTTATATGAAAATAGAGTCTTTTTTCGAATAGCCTTATCAAGTTCAGCAGTATTCAGTATACGCCAATAATTCATAAGAGCGTCATTCCAAGGATCTGACGTTAATTCTAATGATTTGTTTTCAATATGATTTCTTGATCGTTTGAGGTCGTCACGAGATTCATTATAGATATCAAGTGAATTTCTATAATGAAGAGATAACTTGACAAAGTCATCTCCATCCTTTGACAATAGTAAACTGTTTTCGAGTTTGTTGAGTTTGACCTTGCTTAATTGAAGTTCAGCAATTTCCTTTTCAATTTCACTCTTCTCTTCCCTTTGCTTTTCATTTTCTCGTACTAAAAAGTTATACTCATCAAGTTGTACATGACTAAAGTTGTACAATGCCCGCTCTGTTTCAATAGCCCTCACTTCATTCAATGTTCTAAATGCATGAAGCTGTTCTTCTGCCCCGCTTAACCATTCTGTTTTTTCTTCAATTTTACTTAGAACGTCGTGAATATCGACTTCTATCTCTTTTTTTCTTACTCTTTTTCCTTCAAAGTCCTTACGTGTCTTATTCAAAACTCTTCGTTTATCTTGTAACTCAAAAAGCTTTTCATCTATATCTTTTACCTTGTACTTTCCCCTGTTATGAGGTCGCCATAATAAGTGCATTTCCTCCTCTAGTTCGTTTAAAACATGTTGTGGAGTCAACATATTAGACAGACCATATTGAAGTGATATTTGCTCCTCAACCTCTGTCCATTTTCTGTTATCCAACTTGATTAAATCTGCTAAATCCATCTCAAATAGGCCTTTATAAAGGAAAAATGGAACTGTATTCATTTCATTAATTGATGTATTTCCAATGTCTGATATATGTGAACCGATTATTTTCTGTCCAGTGGCTTGACTGTCTAAAGTTCTTTGAACCGTTATCACTTCGTCACGATCATCAAAATACTCTCCTGTTAACTCTAGATTCCCGTTTGAATAATAAGGATGCTTCTCTGCTTTTTTTGATTGGAATCCGTAAAGCAGCTCTGATAAGGCGTTTCTAAGTGTTGATTTACCAGCTTCATTTTTTCCAAATACAACATTAAGTCCCTTACCAAATTCCAAGTCCATTTCGCTGTTTTCGAAGCGACCGTAATTGTTCAAACCAATCTTTTTAATCTTCATAGTTTTTCACCATTCTATACAACCATTCTTCTCCAACCTGATCTAACAGAACATTTAACCATATATGACTTTCATTATCCGAATTTGGCATTTCAGCAAAATTACTTTGTTTAGCAAACTCAATAAGTTCATTTCGTAAGTCAGGATCAGCCAACATATTCTCGATGTATAGTGAGAATGGAGAGGCTGCTATTAACTCTGTTTTGTTTATATACGGTGTAATTCGTTCAAGTTGAACTTCAATAGATAAAACTTGAACTTCTTCTCTTACATCATTTATCAACTCACTCAAAATCTGAGGTTTCTTCAGTTCATCATAAAGGCTCGTAGAACCTTCTAGAACAACCCTTATCAGTAAGCTTTTCGCTTTAGAATCAGCAAACTTCTCGTTTTTGTAGTTTTCAATACCCATTGCAATATCTTTGGCCAATTCATGTATACTGTTTCTTATGCCATCTATATCAATATAGATCGTATCAAACTCTAGTACAGAAAAATCGACAAACGACATACTCGGTTGCATTCCAGGTTCTTCAATTTCTACTAGAATACCACCCCTAGATCCAGTTTCATTGGGGTTCAGCCCTTGTATTCCACCACTATAGGCCACTTTGTATTCAGGCCACATTTGCATTTTATGTATATGTCCAAGTGCAAAATAATCATATTGCTTTGTCGCAAGCTCACTTAAGGTTGTCTGCATATAAGGATCATGTTCACTCGTTGCTGATCCTCCAATTGCAAAGGTATGTATGGCGCCTATATGGTATCCATCATTCGTATTCATTGAAAAAGCATCAATATTTGACTGTCTCTCAACCTTTTTTGAAAAACCGTTAGCATGTATAGTTACATTGTTCTCACTTTGAGTATGTAGAACAATCGACACTGGTTCTGGAGTTGTTACGATATGTATGTTACTTCCCAAATCTCTCCACTCAAGCGATTCAGAAGGATCATGATTTCCATGAAGTAATACGACTGAGATTGCCGCTTGGTCGAGTCTCGAAAACTGCTTTCTTAAAAATCTTTCTGTCTGATATGAAACCTCCGAGCGGTCACATAAATCGCCTGCTATTATTATGAAGTCTAGTCCTTCTTCTATAGCAAAGTTAATTGCACCTTCAAACGCCTTCTTTATTCCAGATTTCAGTGCAGAACGCACGACTTCTGGATACCTACCATAAACTGCATCAAAATGTATGTCTGACAAGTGTAAAAATCGAAGCATTTGTGTGCCACCTTTCTCTAATTATACCTAATTCTATTCTAACAAATTTTTATGTTACAGGTATATTAAACCTTTGGAAAATCTGCATTTTAAGGGTTTAAACATGTGCATACTTATTATATAATATATGGAAAGAAGAAATTTATCCTAATCTCAGAAGAATAATGCATATTTTCTTATGAGTGGAATACAAAAGTAAAGGTGGTTTTCGTATGAGTACATCCTACACTGAGAAATTTAACGTGCTGGAAGTCTTTGAACAAAACCCATATCAGAAGATTATGATGGGGGCGCAAATCGACAATCCTGATGATGTGGTCGTAATTAATGTTTTCAAAAAGGGACCGCATCTGGCTCCAGACTTTCTAAGCACTGCACAGGAAGCATTAAGTAATATTATTCATGCAGAAGATAATGAAGGTGAGCAAGTTTTAGTTACAGATTACCAGGAAGGCATGTCATTACATAATTACTTAGAAGGTTTTCCAGCTGATGCAGAAAAACGTACTGCACTGGCCCATACATATATGGAAAAAACGCTCCATTACAGTAAGTTCAACAACTACTTTAAGAGTATTTTCCTAGATGATAATCAAATAATCGTTCGTGATGAAGAACTCTTGTTAAACGAACTCATTATAGTTGATGAACAGATTGAAAACAGCCACGGATTTGATCATGTTGTAGATAAAGTTTCAAGTACACTTGAGCTAATATTCAGTGGGGGAAAAGGTACATCCCTAGAAGGCCAAACCAAAGAACAAGTTGATGCTTTCTTGAATAGTTTAAAAGTCAACACAGGTGTATACCAAAACCTTGATGAGGTTGTAAACGCTTTTAAAAAGACTTTCATATTTGAATCAACTGATGATTCAGTTGTTGTACCACCTGTTATTCCTGTTGTTTTGGATGGTGGCGACACTGCGAATCCAGCACCAGAAAGCCCAGGAAGTGACGGTGCTTCTTCTGAATCCGAAAGCACTGTAGATGAACCGCAAAAGGAAGTTGAACTTGAAGGGCTCGAAGTTGTAAATGAAATATTTGACGACGCTAGTGATGAACCAGAAAAGAAAAGAAACGCTGGTCCACTCGCCCTTATTCTAATAGCTCTAGCAATTATTGCTGCATTCTTTGCCTTTGCTAACCCGTTTGGAAACAAAGAACTTAAACTACCAGTAGCATCATTCGTCAGACAAGAAGTTGATGGGACACTTCACTTCAAAAATACAAGCCAAGCCTTTGGCAAAGACAATAGCATTGTCATGTCAGAATGGAATGTTCATGCTGTTACTGATAGCGGTGAAAAGAAACTGAAAACTTCAGACGATGACAATCTTGACTTAATCATTAAAAACTCAGGTACTTATAGAGTTGAACTACGTGTTCAAGATGAGAACAAACAGTGGAGTGAAACAGCAAGTGAAGAATTCACGTATACTGTAAATAACATGACAGACATTAACAATCAAACTGATGGTACAGCGCAACCTCAAGAAAAGCTTGAGAAGTACTTAATTGAATACTCTGGTGATAACATTTCAAAAGATACCGATCTTTATAGAAGTGGCACTGAATCCATCCGTATGGATCTTGCTCAGGACGATGCTGAAATCACAATGAAAGATCTTGAAATGGACAATAACTCAATCATTTCAATGTGGTTGCTGTCCGATGGCACAGAACCTGTTATGATTACGTTTAAAGGGTACAATGGCGATAAACTCGTCTTCTCAAAAGACGTAAAACACGTTCCAAGAGCCGCTAACATTTGGGAAATGGTCGAGACAAAAGTCAACGGCGCAAATGTTGATACCTTAAAAATCATCTTCTCTGGTTCTAATACAATCTGGATTGATGATATCGATATTAGTTCATTTAAGTAAATCTAGAGATTAAATAATTTCAAAAGTAAGAGACCTCCGAAATTCGGAGGTCTCTCTTTTATGCTTCATTCGATTAATTTTTTTATCAACCTTATCTAAGATCAAGTAACTTCTTAAGCATTACAATACCATGTGCTCTAGTAGCGTAGTCATTAGGTTTGAAGCTTCCGTCCTCATACCCCGATACAACACCATGATAGTTGACCGCTTTGACTGCTTCAACTGCCCAAGTGCTTACACTACCTAAATCTGTAATTGTTGCCTCAAGACCAATCATTTCTGACCCTAGCATAATTTGATATGCTTTAGCAATCATCACAGCCATCTGCTCTCTAGTAATCTGAGCGTCAGGGTCGAACATGCCATTGCCCATACCAGATACTAGACCAGCTTCATAAGCTAAATTCACAGTTTCATAGTACCAAGTACCTTGCTTAACATCATTGAATGCTGATCCTGCCTCACCTTCAAGACCAAGAGCGTTTGCCAGTAGTGTTGCGAACTGCGCTCTAGTGATTGAATAATCAGGTCCAAACATTGTTTCAGAGATACCACTTGTCATACCTCTTGAAGCCATGGCTTCAACAAACGATCTAGACCAGTGTTCCTTAACATCATCAAATGATCTTGAATACTCAACTACAGAATAAACACTAAAGTGTGGTGGCTTAAAGCTCACACTTGCACGGGCCTGATCCACATCTGACCTCACAAATTCCCACTCAGTAGAGTCTTCATCGTAGACAAATACATTCACGAACTCTGGAACAAAGATCACAGTATCATCGAAGTCTAAACTTAATATTGGCTTATTTGTAAGTTCAGCATAACCTTCAACTTCAATCTGCTTTGTGCTATCAACCTTGGCTATGTTCGAACGCATAGCTAACGACATATCTTTTAAATAAATAGTCTGCTCTAGCGATCCAACTTGACCAACAGTTAAGTTGATACCTTTGTCCTTTAATTCATCTAGCGTGTCATTACTGAATACAAACTCTGCACCTTTTGCAGTGACCTTAATTTCTGCACCAGTATCCTTGACGCCTGTTACGGCTGCCGAGTCTAGATTCAGTTTCACATCACCCTCTACATCTGGTAATTCTAGACCAAGTCTTGGTGCTAACTGGTCTTGAATATCAGTAGATGTGTTGAGAGCCACAAGAATTCTAAGTTCCTCTGTCTTTTGAATTGCATTGTTTGCGGCTAAGATGAGTGTATTGGCATCAACGCTCACAGCCGTTTCAGTGCCAGCCTGGCTCCTTACAAGTTTGGCTTCGTCAACCATGCCTGCAATTTCAACAATGTCCATAGTTGCTTTAACAATACGGTCCATCAACTGTGCCCTATCAGCCCCAACAGTATCAAATCGAAGTGCTGTCTTTGCAACATCTTCAATGAATGCCTCAAAGACTGCTGTTGCAGTGGTTTCGTCTAGGTCTTTTCCAAGAACTTTAACAATCACATTGTCAATTACAGACGTTGCTACAGCTGTTGCTTGTTGTGCAGTTTGACCCGATTTCTGAAGTGTATCAGAACCTATTTGGTCAATAACCTTGTCTGCCCATACAACTGCATCTGCTGCTGAAACGTCCTCACGTGCTACGAAGGCACCAATGATAGTTGCCATATTAGACGCAACACTATTTGCCTGTGACGCAGTGACGTCAGTTTTAGCTAAGACTTTAGTATTAATATCGAAGAATGCATCAGCAATAGCTTTAGCTTCTTCAGGTGCTAAATCAGTCCCAGCAAGTGAATTTTTGGCACTATCAGTGATTGCACCAACATCATCAGTCGCTTCTTTAGCAGTAAGATTTTCAACGTCCCCTTCGATTTGAGTGACAACACCTGCTGTTGTTTCTGGATCGAAGATATTTGATGGTGTACCTGATGAGCCCGAAGGTGTTCCGCCACCAGTGCCAGTGCCACCACCTGTACCGCCTCCACCTCCACCGCTGCCAGTGTCAGAGCCACCGCCAGAATCTTGAGATGGAACAATAATAATCTTAGTATACTCTTCGCCTTGGAATGTCGCTGTTATTGTAGCTGAACCAGCTGAAATACCCGTTACAGTACCCGAACTGTTCACTGTTGCGACACTTGTACTTGACGAAGACCAAGTAATACCAGAAGTTACATCTTGATCTACACTGTCAACCGTTGCTACAAGGGTTAAGGCAGTGGTTGATCCTATTGCTACAGATGATGTTCCCGAAAGTGCGTAGGTAATTTCGCCAGCGACTGTTAATGATTCAGTCAAGCTGTTCCCCATGTAATCTCCAGATGTCCATTCAACTACAACATCATAGTCGCCACTAGTTTTACCAGCAGCTATTGGGAAGGTGATTGTATCTTCGTCTTCATCGACTGACACACTTCCGACAGACACCATATCGCCATCAAATGTGACTTCAGGTTTTTCGGCATCTGTTACTTCTGCATTTTTAAGTGTTACGACCATATTAAAAGCATCGTAACCTTCTTCAAGTAGCTGGTTACTCAATACCATACTGCTTTCAGCTACAGTTAGGGTTGCATTATGTGTTTTACTACCAGTTGTTACCACAACAGCATTGTTTCCAGCAGATAATCCTGTTGGAGGAATAAATGTAATTGTTGTGTTATTGTCAGTTGGCGTTACAGATTGTCCACCAACTGTCATAGAATTAATCGTTGTACCAGTTTCAATACCATCAATTGTCACAGACCTGTTTCCAAGTTCGAGCGACCTTACGGTTGATGGTGTAAAGTCAATTGATGATACAGTTAAGCTGAGTGTGCCCGTAGTGCCTCCGTACCCTGCACTTATAACAGTTTGACCTGACTCTGCTCCTGTAATTACATTACTGTTTACAGATACGTTGGTATTGCTTGCTGACCAAGACGCTTTATTTGTAAGCGTTTCTGTAGAAGCATCACCATACGTGCCTTCAGCTGCAAGTGTCACTTGCTCACCAATACGGATGTTTGAATCAGTACCTGTAATAGCAATCGAGTCTGGTCCATTTACATATAAGGTTATAGAATCGTTATAGTCGTCGTAGGAAACTGTTAATACAGTTTCACCTTGACCTACAACTGTTACAGTACCACTCGAGATAGTTGCTACAGCTGTATCGCTTGATGTCCAAGTTGCAGCAGATGTTTTATCTGCACTCCCTGAACCATTAATTATATTGCCAAGTGAAGTAAACACAACAGAACCTGATCCATTCAAATAGACAGTTCTGTCTGATGCAATTGTGCCTGAATAATAGATTTCAATAGCATCGATTTCGTTTTTCACTTGATAATTTGAAAGTGTTAAGCTATTGCCAGAATACGGACCGGCTGCCCATGTGAGTGTTATGTCATAGTATCCAGCTGCCAAGTTATTTGGCAAAGCCATAGTTAACGTGTTGTTCGAATCACTTATTGAACCAAATGTTACAGAACTATTCACACTATTTCTTGTTGCAACTATTGTTGGTTCATAAGTTGCATCAAATGTTAATGTGGTGTTCCCTTGGATGACAATATTATTATCGTCATTTGTTGTGTAGCCATACACCTTGAAAGCTGGTGTATTACTTGCTGCTTGGCTTGTTACAACGGAAACTGCAGTTGTATACTGTGTGCCATTGTTATCTACAACAACCGCTTGCGACCCAGCGGTTACACCACTAGGTAGTGTCACTTGAATCTGTGTGTCAGAATCTCTTGTTACATTAACACTTGTCCCACCCACAGTTGCTGTGATATTGCTTTCGGTTGCATTAAATGTGAAACCTTCAGCGGTAATTGTGATCGTTGCATTACCTTTTTCAAGTGTATAGTAAGTTTCTGGTGAAGCTTCAACACCTTGGTTCGAAGCTACCAGAGCACTTGATAGGCTTGCTGTTTCACTAATTGATGAGGAATTCACCGTAATATCAAGATCAAGTGTCCCATTTGTATCTACAGTACTTGGGATCAAATCAAATGTTAAAGTTGTTGCGTCAATAACATTGATATTACTAATATCCTCACTCGTTGTACCACTAATGTCAATTGAAGGCGTTCCTGCTTCGAAGTGTGTATTGTTGCCATATACAGTATATGTCTTCGCGGAACTCTTGGTCCGAAGAATATTGGTTGGCGAAACACTTGTAAGTGATGGTGCAGGGCCAACTTCAATTGTTGTTGTTACTGTGTTTGTACCTGCTCCGTCACCATCCAGGTCTATCGTGACAGTATGTGTGCCTTCAGGTAGACCTGTTTCAAGTGTAAACTTCAGATTCTCTTCATCAGTAAACACTTCACTGCTGTCTTTAACATAGTCAGTCGTAGACACAACACTTACAGTCGAAGTTGACTCGAAGAATGTGTCTGTTCCAACGATATCAATTGTAAATTCCTTATAACCATTTGCTATAACTGAACTTTCAACCGCTGCCGAATTATACGTTAAACTGACAGACGGAGCCACAACACTTACAGTCGCCGTTGCAGTTTCATCACCAGATGTAGCCACAATGCTTATGTCACCTGTTCCAAAATCGCTTGACCATTCGTCAAGAGTAAATAGGATCTCTGTAGCACTATTCACAGAAGGCGTACCTGAAATACCGCCACTAATCTGTGTTGACCCTTTGAACACAGCAAGTGTTGTATTACTATCAAAATTCGTATTTGTACCAATCAGCTTTAAACTCTGATCTCCAAAATACTGACCAATACTCGTTACAGCTGAGTTATCCGACTGCTTTCTAACTTCAGCAGCTGGAGAAAGAATTGTAAATGCCGACGTTGATTCTTCAACACCAGTAGTAACCTTTACAGAGTATGTGCCTGCCGACAGACCCGTTTGAACACTAAAGTTCAAGGTGTCATCATCAATCACTGCTGCACTCCCTGCTTTCCCCGTTGGGTCACTTTGAGCATCGAGAATCTGAACTTGGGAATTCGAATCAAATCCTGTATTCGTACCCGTGACCTCTATAGTTGTTTGTGAGTATCCTTCTGTTAGATCTGAGTCATCTAGGACAATAGAAGGTGTACCTCTAACGACTATACCGCCAGTGACGGTATCTACATCATCACCAGTTGTAAATCGGACATCATATGTACCACTTGAAAGACCAGTATTCACCGCAAATACTAGCGATTGTGCTGTACCAGCACCATCTGTAACAGATGTCACACTTGCAGAATCAATTACTGTGCTGCTTTGAAGCAGTTCCACAGTGGTTTGACCTTGAGCAAAACTTGAATAATCGCCAGTTACAGTTATTGACTGTTGTTCATCATAATCTTTCGCAAAGCTATCAAATGGCGGCGACGTGGTCACACTACTTGCACCTATCATGTAGCTCGTAGTTGCTTCATAGTATTTTGTCGTTGTTCCCTGATCACCTTCTGGATCACTTATTCTAATCTTATACGTTCCATCACTTACACCAGCCGGTACCGTAAATTTTAACTCTGTTGCTGATGAACTGACAATCGATAAAGACTGCGAGTTATCAGACTGATCAATTAGAGTTGGATACACCGATCCGACAGTGAATGCACTTTTATCCGCTGTCACCGTTACAACTGTCGGCAACAGATCACTGTTAATATACTCAGGTGAAATTGTGAAATTCACATTTTCTACAGCATAACTGAGATTGACAGGTTGGTAAGCGGACATCACCATAATAGCGATAAGTGTAAAGATGAGGAAGCGCTTAGTGAAACTACTCTTTTTAGTTTGATTCATGCGTCACCTCTCCTATTATTAGTAGGTGAGGCAGCCGGCTAAGCCGGCTAGCCTCAATTTCACATCCTATTGAAGAAGACTTCCAATATCAAGATCCCAATCAGCTGATGGGCTCGATGCTGAACCTGAGTTAAAATCATAATCCGTCCTGTCTGGAAGAAGTAGATAGCCTTCAATTAAACTAATCTCTACAACTGACCAGTCAGTGTTTTCAGGTAGCTTGAACTTGAACTCACCATCGACATTTGTTTGAGTTTTCTTGGTTACTGTGCTTCCGTCTACTGTACCTTCAATCTTGATCCAAGCTTTCTGACCGATTGATGCACTATTGTTTAGTATTTGGCCTTCTACGACTTGCTTGCCAGTTTCTTCACCAACATTGACTGACTTAGTTGTCGTTCCACTAACAGTCATCGTTTCATCGTCAACTTCAAGACCACCTAAATCAGTACCGAAGAAGCCAATTGTATAGGTACCACTTGTTAAGCTGCCTTCGAAGATAAAGTCATTATTACCATCTTTCTCAACAAACTCAACTGGTTCAAAGTACAAGTTGCCATCTACTGATCTAAATACATCCAACCATGCATATGTTGCTGCTTGCATCTCTGTAGGTACACCCGTTACCGTAATCGTTACATTTGGTCCAGGTTGAGAGATATCAAGAATTGTGGTTTCATTCTCTTCAATATCAAATTCTAGACGTGGTTGATACCATACGCCTTGTCCACCTACACCAATAATTTGATATGAACCAACATCTAGGTTCATTTCATACCCACCGCTGTCAGTGGTTTCTGTCCAGCGTGTGTGCTGCCAGTACATGTTACTCCAATCATCCTTGTACTCAGTACTTGGAATTGTTTCACCTTCCATAGTCACTTGAATACCATCTTCATATCTTGCAATACCAAGCCAGCCATTGCCTATCGGATCATCATCATTACCATCGTTGTCTGTATCACCAAATACAGTACCGATTAAGTTCGGTTGTGGTGGTTCAACAACGAGTTTTCCACTTTCTAAAGCAGTAGATGTGATGCTACCGTTAGTGTTCACTGTAAATCTGATATCTGTATGATAGAAGAAATCATATGAACCTACTTCAGTTACTTTATAGTCACCAGGATCGACGTTGAGTTCGAATCTATACTCATTGTCATCTTGTTGACGGTACTCGGCCCAAAGTGAGTTTTCCCAGTCGTAATCGCTTGCATCTGCCGGCTTAATAGTCAGCCATGCGTTTGCGAAGACTTGATCACCTGACTTATTCTTTACAATACCTTGTAGATTTGGCTCTGGTGGGTAAATACTTACTTCACCATTTGACAAGAAGCCAGATACTGTCGAAGTGACTGTTGAGCCACTTACTGTAAATGGTATATTTACACGTTCCCAGAAGTTGTGGCTGCCCATTTCGACAACTTTCCAATCACCATCAGCAAGTTTCACCTCAAAGCTACCTTCAGAGTCCGTATTAAGCCATACAGTACTTTCCCAATCATGTTCGTCTGCTGACTCAGGACGAACCATGATCCAACCCCAGCTTAAAGGTGTTGTTTTAGCTTCATCCTGATAAGCTGTACCTACAAAGTTTGGTTGTTCTGGTTTGACAATCAACTTACCACTTTCCACTGAATCGCCAGCTTCATCAACAAGATTTCCGCTGGAGTCAATAGAGAAAATTGTTTCAGGTCTGAACCAGGCATTGTTCATAGATGCTTCAGTGACAATGTAATCACCTTCATCTAGCATGAGTGTAAAATCGCCTGTATCTGGATTCGTTTGTGTCCAGATAGACTGTTCCCAATCGTCCCAAGGAATTTCATTCCCAGGTTTTGTTGTGTCATATGGCCAGATTGTGAGCCACGCTTGCTTAATTTGAGCATAATCACCAACTGTTGGTGTATT
>LQAE01000056.1_pt1 | contig 60123 bp, 52 predicted proteins | sample 1535771 | NCBI WGS metagenome assembly LQAE01 (sample SAMN04331582, study PRJNA305678) | bioreactor metagenome | isolation source: bioreactor_1 inoculated with Wadden Sea sediment 1st replicate of a... | place: Germany:Bremen
ATTTCCGTCTGTACAGGATTCACTTGGAAGAAGGATACTGGTGAAATTTCAAAGCTCAGATCACCGATGTAATCCGTAATTTTGTCATCGCCCCATATAGTCTTATTACTGAATCCTAAAACTCGATTTCCTTTTGCCTTATTTTCATTAAGAATAATGCTCTTAATTTCAGGAACTTCTGTTAGTAATCTGTCAATAAGTCTTTGAGCACCACTTAACTTGTTCCCTTTAACGACAAAGACAAGCATAAGATCACCTGTTTTATAAGCAGTTCTAATAAGAATATGTCTTAAAAACCCTTTGTTGGTTTTCTCATCATAAATTGACCAACCTAGTTTTGGTAGTTCCTCTCTAATAACAGCAACAGCTCTGTCAGCAGATTCTGACTGAAGTCGACAGACTTCAACATCAATAACCTCATGCGTTCGTGCTTTAAAGAATCCAATCCTTGGTGAATCTATCGTTCCGCCAACAGGATATTGTCCCTTATTTCTGTATCTGAAAGGATCATCCATACCTATTGTAGGTATTACATCTACATCTATTTTACCTATTCGACTCATCGAAGATTGAACAGAATCATGTTTGTATTTTAGTTGAGCTTCATATTTTACATGCTGAACTTGACACCCACCACATTGTTCTACATATGGACATGGTGGTTCGATTCTATCTTCCGAAGGTGTTACAACCTCTATTAGTTTGCCTACAGCATATGCTTTTTTAACCTTAACAACTTTTGCGTTTACCTTGTCACCAGGGATTGCTCCATGCACAAATACGGTAAATCCATCAATACGCCCTATACCTTCACCGGCATCACCAATACTTACAATATCTATTAAAATATTCTCGTTCTTTTGAACTGGTATACTCATTATTTGTCCTTCCAGTTTGGAATTATCCAAACATTAGTTATTTCAATTATCGTAAGCTAAAAAAGCTCAACATAAAATATATATCACCAATGGCATTAATTCAATAATTATTTTATAATAAAGGAGTAATGACTTAAACCCGAGACAAAATATAACTGCTTAAAATAGGACGGGATTATCAAGGGGGATTCTATGTCGCGCATATTAGCCAATATTATACTTATTCTAATCATTGCTTTCACAGTATCAGCAGTACCGATCAATACAGAAATCTTGAATCTCAATATTACATTACCCGAGCCAACCGCTGAAGAACCAGAAGAAGGCGAATCATCTCAAATTGTTGAAGAACCATCTTTAGGCCTTACATATCAAAATGTTGAATTTGACTACCTTTACAATCCCCAAACTATCGAATTAAAATTTGTCGGATCATCTTCTTTAGAAAACGAAGAAGTAAAATCTTTTGTTGAGGATATTCAACTTGAAATATTCAGAGGTAATCCTGACTTAAATCAAACAATAATTAAAAGACTTCCTTCAAGTGATATGACTTCACTAACTGATATTACTATAAATGGTGATGTTGCAACACTTACTGTCGACATCTCAAATATCGGTCTTCACCTTGCAAATGGTCATTACTCACTTGAATTTTCATCAAAAAGTCATGAACTAAAATCCGACTTCAAAAAATCATTAGAAGCTAGTTATTTTAATGAAGTGACATACAAATCACCAGCTGACTCTCCTGACAGAGGTAAAAGACTCATAACGATGTTCTTTACAGATGAAGGAAAGAACTACTTGGTTCCTGTTTCTAGAGAAGTACGCGATAATGGCAAATTGATAAGAACAACACTGAATGCTCTTCGAGATGGCCCTGCAACAGATAGTGGGCTAAGTCTTGATTCACCTGCTCCATATATACCTGTAGCTAGATTTTCGACAGCTTCCGAGACTGTTAGCCTTGAAACAAACAGCTTTGAAAATGGTCCTTTTACCCAAAATGCAGATGACACATACTTAATGATGCAGTCGCTTATAAACACAATGACATACATAGAAAATGTTTCAAATGTAAAGTTCTCTGTAGACAAGAAAGACAGTGAACCGATTAATGGTTTTGACTTGTCTAAAAAATATCCAAGACCAACAGCACCAAATGCACACCTTGGCCTTCAGGTTGAAACAAATAGAGTTTACCTTGTGCCACTAGAGGTTAATGCGAGTACAGCCTCAGACATGCTTGATTACCTAAAATACGGTTTAGAGAACATTGACAACCTTCACTTGCCAGTGGTTCCAACTATTGAAATTGTTGATGAGTCCATTAATGAAAAAGTACTCACTATAACACTTAACGATGAGGTTTATAATGCCTACCCATTAAATGAAACATATGCTCGTTACATGATGGATAGCATTGTGCTTTCAATGGCGACACTTGCGGATGTTGAAGAGATCGTACTCAAAACAGAATCTCAAGACAGCGGCGAGCTTCATGGATATGCTCTCGGTGTCAGCTTTGAACCATCTCGTTACTTGAACATGGAATAAGAATTATTATACATAAAGGAGCTGTCACAGAATTGCTTTCAATGGAAAGTCATTCTGTGACAGCTCCTTTTAATTTAGAATCATAAATTCAATTATTACTTGTTACTTGGACTATATTTAAAATGAAGTTACTCCCTAACATGAATCTCCTTTATTAGAAATTCCTTACCAGTAATAACAATAAAGTCTGACCCACTACATCTTGGACATATGTTTTTGTTTTCTATTAAGTCATATGAAAATCCACAACCACACTGCCCAATACCTGGTGTTGTTTCAATGGAGAGCTTCGTGTTTTTAAGTAGGGACTTTTCAACTGCAATAGGATATACATCTTCAATGTATTTAGGGTACACACTGGAAAGTGCTCCTATTTGCAAAACAACACGATCAATTTCCTCGATTTGATTGTCATGCATGTACGTTTCTATCTGTTTAACAATTTGAATAACAATACCAAGCTCATGCATTAGCGCGTCTCCTTCATAACAACACGCTTCACTTTTTTAACTGCTATTTTTGCTTTGCGTTTTATAGCATGTTTCACAATCACAGGCTTTAACTCAGAGAAATCCACTCCAACTTCATCGTATTTCTTGTAAAGTTTTGCTGCGTCAAACTTACACCTAGTTGTACAGGCTCCACATCCAACACACATAAATTCATCCACAACCGTGACACCACAACTCAGACAACGTAAAGTTTCATTTTTTATCTGTTTCTCTGTTAAGGTGCCTCTAGGATCTGAAAAATTTCCATCTAATACAGGAATTGTACGTGTACTTGAACTTTCTCGTTTAATTCGGTCATAACTCGAAAAATCCACTTGTGATTTATCAAAAGCCGAATATTCTTTTCTCCTTCTCCCGTAAACCAAATCTTGTCCTCTTTGAACATAGCGGTGTATCGATACCGAGCCCTCTTTGCCAAGGGCAATAGCGTCTATAGCAAATCTTGGGCCCGTGACAACATCTCCACCTGCAAAAATATCTGGTTCTGATGACTGCAAGGTTACTGAATCTACAATAATAGTATTGTTCGTATTTAGGCTAACAGACGTTCCAACAAGAAGTTCGTTCCATGCAATGCTTTGTCCAACAGCAATGATAACATGATCTGCACTCATTAATACCTTATTCGTTTCATCATAGTTGGGGTTGAATTTTTTATTTGCATCCAACACACTCAAACACTTCTTGAACCAAACACCTTCTACTTTATTATTACGAACCTCATATTTGTCAGGGCCATAACTATTTACAACCTCTATGCCTTCATGAATAGCTTCACGAATCTCTTCTTCAAGAGCAGGCATGTTTTCTCTAGATTCGAGACATACCATTTGAACATTTTGTGCACCATATCGTACAGCACTTCTAGCAACGTCTATAGCAACATTACCGCCACCGATTACAACCACGTTACCAGACAATTTCTTTTGATTACCAAGTGCGCTGTTTCTAAGGAATGAGACACCTGTCTCAATGTTCATTGCATTTTCATTTTCCAATCCAAGATTTCTGCCATTTTGTGCCCCAATTGCAATAAAGAAAGCTTCGTAGCCTTGTCCTCTGAGATCTTGAATGGTTACATCTTTACCCACTTCAGTTCCATTTTCAAATGTAATACCCATAGCCTTCAAAACGTCTATTTCTGCTTGAATAACACTTTTTTCAAGACGGTAAGACGGAATACCGAATTGAAGCATGCCACCAAGCTCCTTTTCCTTTTCAAATACAGTAACTTTATAGCCTTCAACCGCCAAATAATAAGCACACGAAAGACCTGCAGGACCAGCACCAACTATAGCAATTTTTTTCTCATACTTATTTTTAATTTCGGGAATGAATCGGCTTTGTTCTGACAAATCCAGTTCAGCTAGAAACTTCTTTACGTCATCGATTGCAACTGGTGCGTCCAAGTCTCCTCTTGTACATTCACTCTCACAAAGAGCTGGGCAAACACGACCACATACAGCAGGGAATGGATTTTCTTTCTTGATCATTTCAAGAGCTTCTCTATAACGTCCTTGGGACGCCAACTTAATATAACCAGGAATGGAAATATGTGCAGGACAACTTGTTTTACAAGGCGATGTACCCGTTTCAAGTGATTCTTTCCTGTTCACTCGGTAGTCTGGATTCCATTTCTCCGCCCCCCACTCAGTATCGGAAGGAAGATCTATATGTTTCGGAGTTTGACTCTCAATACTTGCACATAACTTTTCTCCAAGCATTATGGCACCGCTAGGACAGACTTCAATACATTCTCCACAGCCTACACAATGGTCGGCATCTACTTTAGATACGTAATTAGACCGAACCATATCAGGATTGTTATACATTCCAGCTGCTCTTATTGCATAACAGGAGCAACCACAACAATTGCAGATTGCATGGGTATGACCTTCGCCTTCCGTATTTGGAATTTGATGCATAAGGCCATCTCTTTCTGCTTTTCTAATAATCTCAAGTGCTTCTTCTTTTGTAACTTCACGACCTCTTCCAGTTCTAATGTAATATTCTGCTGCGTCATCTAGCTGAATGCACATTTCTTCTTTAAGATGACCACAGCCTTCTCCCATTTCTTCTCTTGACGTTCTACAAGAACAATCTGAAACTGAAAGAAGTCTTGCTTTTCTAATATATCCTGAAACCTCTTCTGATGAAGCTCGTCTCGTCTCACCATCGATAGCTGATTCAATCGGAATAACACGCATAACACCTTTTCCGATTGGTACATTTCCGGCAGCAACTGGATTTTTTAGGTGGCCATAATCATCAAATGCTTTTGCGATCTGAGGATATTTTCTTACCAACTCTTTATTGTTTACAACCATTTCGAAAATACCTGGTACCCAAGTCTCGTACCAAAACGTGTCCACACCATTCTCTTTTTTTACGGTTGAAACCCCTGCCATGGCTAAATCCCATAACAGTGCCCTGGTTTTATCTACACTTTTTCCACATTTCTTTGAAATCTCTTCCACCGTTAGGTGAACACGGTATTCGAGAGCAAGAGCAACCTCAGCCATTTCCTCAGTCACGATTTTTTCTAAAAGCTTAAACCGAGGATCATCAAACGTTACACCTCGTTTTGATCCCATTTTTGTCATTGATACTTTATTAACAAATTCAAGTAGTTTAATCTGGCCTGTCATAAAATCCCCCTATGATTGATTCCAGTCGTTTGCTTTATCTTTTAAGTAATTGCACCACTCCTGCATGCCTTCACCAGTTACAGCAGATATTTTGAACATTTTTATATTTGGATTAATTGATTTAACTCTTTTGTATACTGCGTCAAAATCAAAGTTAAATATTGAGCAAGCATCTATTTTGCTTATTAGGAGTACATCTACATTTGCAAACATTTTGGGGTATTTTAGTGGTTTATCATCCCCTTCTGGAACACTAAGAATCATTGCCTTTAAAGACTGTCCCAGATCATATCCTGCAGGACATATCAGGTTTCCGATATTCTCAATAACAACAAAGTCAAGCTCATCTGACCCAATATCGTCAAGCCCGATCTTAGCCATGCCAGCATCCAAATGACACATACCGCCTGAATGTAACTGATTCACTCGAACCCCAGTACTAGCAATTGTGTGTGCATCGACATCGGAGTCGATATCTGCTTCTATTACACCCATTTTCAATTGATCTTTTAATAAGTCAATTGTTTTTACAAGCATTGTTGTTTTACCTGACCCAGGAGAGGACATCAGGTTCATCATGAAGGTTTTATCCTCTTTTAGCTGCTCTCTGACAAGTTCTGCCTCTATATCGTTATTCTCAAAGACACGTTTTTTTTATTTCTATAACTTTTACGTTTTCCACAACACTCACCCTTTCTCGTTTAGGACAATACGTCCTAGTCTAGTAGCTGTATGATTCCTGAGAATACTTCAGCTTATAGTCCTTATTTCTGTAAGCGAAGAACCAATAGATTAAATACATACTATGAAGTATCAAATTCCCAATGCCCCACCATTTCAGTACTTGGGGATCAAACCACAATGTTGAATCCATAACAGGGGTAAAAATGTCATAACATGATCTTATGAGTATGTGGATTGCTAAAGTGTAAACTCGCCCCATGAGCCATAAATCTGTACGTTTTTTTAGGAACATCCATATTTCTGGTGCAAGCAATATACACATGCTTGAAGCAAAAAACGTAGTGTTTTCAGAATACACAAATGCGGCATTCCAAGTTACATACAGCAAACACCAAGCTAAGGGTAAATCTGCTAATAACTCTGCAAAGGCGTTTTTTCCATCGTTTTTCCCAATCCGCCAATGTTTTGTTGGAAGTGGAATAGTAATACATAAGATAACACCGCTTAAGGCATTAAACACATTTCCCATTTCAAAGTCATTCATTGTTGCTTCTGCGATATTCAGCATCAAAACGCCATACAGAATCCAAAGTGGCCATTTTTTTCGAAGACTTTCCATAGTGTCTTCGTGATTACCATCATTGGCAATTCGGACAAATGACACAAAACACGTTGGAATCAGAACACTAATGGTCTTAGCCCAACGGAACCACGAATGAAGATTTAAAAACCATAACGGAAATGATAGTAATGCAACAATAAAAAACCACTTGTAGAAATTTTGTTTTTCTCTTGTGAACTCCAAAAACAAAATGAGAAATAACATGTACGCAAGCATCGATACTACAAAACTTAATACTGGCATATTAACCTCCTTATAAAACTACCTCTTCCACTTGTTTTGCTAGGTCCCTTAACGAGAATAACGAAATTCTGCCTGTGATAGCAATAATTTGGAAGGTATTCTCCATAGCAAGATTGTCATAAAAATAACAGTCTTCCCCATGAAAAATGTTATAATTCATTGGTCAGGGGGATCTTTATGCAAGGAAACTGTATGGATGTATTTAAGGAATATGACCTTCCTTTTAGGACTTATTTTGCCAAATGTATTGAACATGATTGTGACGTACACAATGAAATAGAACTCATTTGGCTTATTAAGGGAAATGCTACGGTAAACTGTAACAATAGGGTTTACCATTTAAACGATCAATCGATTTTCATGATTTACATGAATCAACAACATTCTGTAAAAACTTCAGAAGGCTCAATACTTATCTCTTTTCGATTTAAAAAAGAACATTTAGAGCTTAACAATTTTGCTTTTGAGAATATCCCCTTCACAAATCGGATTTATACTTTTAAGGAGCTCAGTGACAGATACCACGCCGTACCTCTTCTTATAACTCAGATCATAAAACTACTGATTGAGCCATTTGCGTCACCCTCTATTCGATACAAAATTATTGGGTACTATAACATGTTTCTTTACGAGCTTTATCATATGATGTTGAAAGAGAAGTACCTGGATGTGAAAACTCGAAATAGTGACCCATTTTTGATTCGTATCCATACACTGGTTGAGTATATATATGAACATGCTCACGAGAAAATTACCCTCGACGCGCTTTCTAAATTAACTAATGTTTCCACTTATAGACTGTCTCATTTTATTAAGGACTCATTAGGCATTTCATATAGTGAATTTTTGCAAAACACTCGTTTTGATAATGCCCTATGGCATCTTGAAAACACAGATTATTTGGTTCAAGATATTGCAAAGCTTTGTGGATTTAGCGATACAAAGTATTTAAACCAAATGATGAAGGGCCGCTACAATATGACTGCGTCAAAATACCGCGCCCATATTAACACTCAAAAACGGAAAAAAGCCAGTCGTGTATAATGACTGACTTTCTTGATGAGCTTCGTACTTGTATAAAAGGAATAGAAGATGATAGTTCTTTTTTAGACACGTATGGTTTAGTTGAAAATACTCTAACATCATAAACAGGAAAGAATGAAGTACAGATTTAAAAAGGCATTATAAAAAAGGTATTACAGGTAGAATAAGAGATTCTGTCTGTAATACCTTTTATTATTTAATCATATTTCATGAACCTGTTTGCATATTCAGCTTAGTTGATCATTATGGTTTCACCTTTTCAAGCAGAGCTCTAAAATCTTCATTTAGGGATTTTAATCGAATCGGTTTCAAATCAGTTCCAACAAAAGCGTGTAACGTTCTACCTTCAGCTAGTAAGGTCTCATCTTCTTTTCTAAGCACCTCGTACTTAAAACCTATACGGATACCCTTTTGAAGCTCTACCGTCGTTCTTATCAGAACTTCTTCGTCGTACATTGCAGGTTTAAAGTACTTACAGCTACTCTCAACCACAGGCAGAATAATACCTTCTTGTTCTAATCTTTTATACGTGTATCCTAAAGATCTAAAAAAATCAGACCTTCCAACTTCAAACCACATATAATAGTTTCCATGATATATGACGCCCATCTGATCTGTTTCAGCATATCTTGGACGCACTATAGCATCATTTTTATACATAATAGTCATCTCCTAAATATTCTCTTTGACTATTTTATCATGAAAAGAATGATTCATCAGGAAAAACTATTGTGAACTTTACACCTTGTCCTAATACACTTTCACATTCCACTTTCCCATGTAAAAGAGATTTGACTAAATTATAAATAATGTGCATTCCAAGGCCACTTCCACCCTGAGCATGTTTTGTCGTGAAAAATGCATCATATAATTTTTTTAAATGTTCTTCAGATATACCCACTCCATTATCAGTATAAATCATTACAATATTACCTTCATTTTTTGTAATCGCAATATTAATTACGCCTTCGTCCATATTTTCAAATCCATGAATCAAGGAATTCAAAATAAGATTGGTTAGAATTTGAGACAAAGCTCCAGGATACGTCCATGTGGTTAACTCATCTTGGACAAGGTTATTTACTTCAAAACTTGTCTTTTTAAACTTTGGTCTTAATGTGTATATAATTTCGTCCACATATTTTTTTAAGTCAATCCAACGACGTTCTCTATTGAGTTGATCAACTGAAACCGTTTTATACCCTGTGACCAGTTCAGACGCTTGGGCAATATTCTTTGTAACTATGCTAATGGATTCTTCTGTTTCATTTATATAGCTTTCTAAGGTTTCCTTCGTGAGCCTATCTTCTTCATAAGCATTTTGTAGTTTACCAAGTTCATTATCCATGAACGATACAACAGTTGTCGTATTCCCAATTGGGGTTTTAAGATCATGTGACATTCCCGCTGCAAAGGATGCCAAAAGTGATAGACTTTCAGACTTTGCTCTAATTTGAATAAAGCTTTCCTCAATTTCCTCTGCCATTCCATTAAAGGCATCTGCCAGCTCACCAAACTCATCGTCACCCTCAACTTTAACTCGAGCGTCGTAGTTGCCCTCTTTCATGGCATTCGTTCCCTTTGTTAAATCCTCCACAGGTTTTGATATGGTTTTTGCTATAACATGTATTGAATACCCTGCAATCAGTAGGGCGGCTACACCTGCAAGCATTGATAGTCGAACAGCATTCTCAACATCCTTAAAAATTATACTTCTATCAGCAACAGCTAGAACATACCAATCCCAAGGTTCAAAGTGCTCATAATATGCTAAATAAACTTCTCCCTCATATTTATAGGTAAGGAGTGCACTTTCATTCTGATTGTCAGATAAAAATTGATTCGTTCCTTCTGGTAATCCAACAACTTTATCTTTGGAATGAAATACAACATCATCGTCTGAATTGGCTATAATAAAAAAACCACCTGGAAGTTCTGTCTCTTTTATAAACTCAAATATTCTGTCCTTGGATTCTTCTACATAGCGCTTTGACTTTTGAAGGTTAACCCTAGACAGAGTCTCATATTCTGAGGATGTATATTGCAAAACAACATCAAGTCTATATTTCATTATGTCTTCTTGTAAAGTTCGAACACTATAATTGGTTGTGTAGACAACTGTGGCAGTTACAAAGAGCACAGCAAATAGGAGTATTGGTATAATATGCATTTGCAGCCTTTTTCGAAACCTCATACAACCACTCCGTTCTGTATGCCTACTTATAATCCATGACTCCAAGAATTTCTGAATACTCTCTAAGAGAAACTCCATAGTCCTCTTCCCATAGAATATCTAACTCTCCACTTTCTAATGTGTATTTAATAAACTTTGTTGCAATACTCTTAAATATAGTATTGTCCTTTTCAATAGCCCACCCTATATACTCTGGCTCACTTATTGGTATACTCACTTTAAAACGGTCATTTAGTCTCGACTCATAAAGAGCAGAGTTACTGTCCTTCACAGTGAAATCACATTTTCCAACTAACATGTATTCTAAAGCTATCTCACCGCTTTTTACATATATAAAATTCAAGTCGAGGTCATTTTCTTTGTTGAGTCTATTCATAACTGAAAAATATGAAGTGTTTTGTTCAATAGCTATTGTTAAACCTTTCAAATCATCAATTGACTCAACAACAAAGTTGTCACTCGTCATAATAACTATACCAACAGGGACAATTTCTACAAAGTCCATTAGTCTCTTCCGCCAATCAAGAACAGTTAGACTGTCTGCTATTACATGAGACTTTTCTAGTACATCTGGTGTATACATAATGGTTTCATCCGTTTTAACATCTTTCGGGATTTCACCATCAACCTTAAAATAGTCTTCAAAGTTCATAAGTTCCACTTTAAGTGGAAGCTCTAAGTACTGAGCAAACAAGCTTGCCATATTGTAGTGGAACCCTCCTATTTCGCCGTCGTCCCCTACTCTATATACAGGGCCCGAAACCCTCATACTCACTACCAGCCCATCTTGTTCTCGCATTGAGTCCACATATTGCATTTCTTCTTCAGACAACAGGGAGAGAAAATCAGAATCCACTGACTTATTCTCACTCACTTTTGAAACATTTTCAGCGTCATCAACATGGATCTCGTTTTCATCTATCATCAGCTCATTAGTTGGCGCACAAGCAAGATTAAAAAGCAGCACCATAATTATAAGTACAATAAAGTTAAACACATGCATACTAATAAGATTTCTACTACGCATAATTTCACCACCAAACATATTCGTATGGCTATTTATACCCTATATGTCACATAATAATTCCTATTGCAATAAGAAATAAAAAAAAGCCTGAAAATCAAGTTTACTTGATTTTCAGGCTTCTATTATTAATTAATTATACTTCGTGGTAATGATTAAAGAATACGAGATTCACCTTCATAAACGATACCCTTTTGAGCATCTAGAGTAACTGTCTCGCCATCTTCAAGAAGTTCAGTTGCTTTCTTAGCACCAACAACTGTAGGCTTTTTAAGTGAAAGCGCCACAATTGCAGCATGTGAAGTATAGCCACCTTCTTCAACAATAAGAGCAGACGCTTTTTCAATGTACGGCATCATGTCTTTATCAGTAGCATTTGTTACCATAACATCGCCATCTTTGAATTTCTCAGCAGCTTCAGCAGCAGATCTAACAACGCAAACCTTACCGATTGTAGTGTCCTTGCCAACACCAGTACCCTTTATAAGTACTTCGCCAACTAGGTGAACCTTCATAAGGTTAGTCGCACCTGCAACACCAACTGGTACACCAGCAGACATGACAACTAGATCACCTTTTTTGATTAGCTTTGCTTCACGAGAAGCTTCAAGTGCTAGATCGAAAATTTCATCAGTGCTTGTAGCAGAGTCAATCTTAACTGTTTGAACACCCCAAACAAGATTCATCTTACGACGAACTTTATCTGAAGATGTTGCAGCAATCACTGGCGCGCTAGGACGGAAACGAGAGATCTTTCTAGCTGTGAAACCAGATGCAGTTGCAGTGATGATTGCAGAAGCGTCAAGATCCATTGCAGTGTTTACAGTAGCGTGTGAAACAGCGTAAGTTACTGTGTCGTCAGATTTAGAAGCTTGTACATTCTTAAGAATTGAAGCGTAATCCAGACTACCTTCTGCCGCCATGGCGATTGTTGCCATTGTCTGTACTGATTCTACTGGATACTTACCAGCAGCTGTTTCACCAGAAAGCATGATTGCATCAGTACCATCAAAGATAGCGTTAGCAACATCTGTAGTTTCTGCACGTGTAGGACGCGGGTTACGCATCATAGAATCAAGCATTTGAGTTGCAGTGATAACTGGCTTGCCAATTTCGTTACAACGCTTAATCATATGCTTTTGCGCTAGTGGAACTTGCTCAGTTGGGATTTCAACACCAAGATCACCACGAGCAACCATAAGGCCGTCAGAAACTTCAAGAATTTCTTCAAGATTATCTAGACCTTCTTGATTTTCGATCTTCGAAATAATGTGTACATCATGAGCATTATTCTCTTCAAGAATTTTTCTAATTTCTAGAACGTCAGCTGCTTTACGAATGAAAGAAGCCGCGATAAAATCGATACCATTTTCAATACCGAACTTAATATCCGCTTCGTCTTTTGGTGTAACTGCTGGCAGATTAATTGAAACGCCAGGTACGTTTACACCTTTGTGGTTCTTTACAGGGCCGCCGTTAAGAACTTTAGTGCGGATATCATTTCCAACAACTTCAAGAACTTCAAGGCCAACTAGACCATCATCGATTAGGATCATGTTTCCAGGCTTAACGTCACCAGGAAGACCTTCGTATGAAATCATACATTTGTTCTGGTCACCCATGTAATCATCCGTTGTAAGTGTGAACTCTTGACCTTCTACTAGATCAACAACTGGTACACCGAATTTACCAGTACGGATTTCAGGACCTTTTGTATCAAGTAGGATTGATACAGGCGTGTTTAGCTCTTCACGAACTTCTTTAACTAATTCAAAACGCACTAGATGTTCAGCATGGTCACCATGTGAAAAGTTCATTCTAGCTACGTTTAGACCGTTCTTTACCAGTTCCGTAAAGATTTCTTTCTTCTCACTCGCTGGACCAATCGTACAAACGATTTTAGTTTTCTTCATCAAGACACTCCTCTTTTTCCCTTATGAATGCACACGCACGCGCAATTTACCAATTTTAATTAACTGTCTTTCAACTTAAATAGACAACTGATCAGCAGTCCTAACAAGCTTCATATCAATGCTCTTATGCATTTCCAGTGCGTCATCGATATCAAGATCGATAATCTCTGTACCTTTAATACCAAGTGCTCTACCTGCTTTTCCTTCTAATAGAAGCTCAACAGCTTTTGCACCCATTCTGCTCGCCAAAATTCGGTCAAATGCCGACGGTGTACCACCACGTTGTAAGTAACCAATTACAGAAACACGGACATCTACACCCGTTCTTTCTGTAATAACGTCAGCCCACTCGTAAGGTTTACCAACACCTTCTGCAAGAAGAATTATGTTATGTAGCTTTCCTCTGTTACGACCTTGAATCAGTTTGCGACAAATTTCGTCTACGTCATTATTCAGTTCGGGGATAATAATGCTTTCTGCTCCGCCAGCTAGACCAGCGTATAAAGCAATATCTCCGCAGTTTCTACCCATAACTTCAATAATAGATGCACGATCATGAGAAGTAGATGTATCACGAACCTTTGAGATTGCATCTACACTGTGTTTAGAGCTGTATCAAAGCCAATAGTATAGTCTGTGTATTCTAAGTCGTTATCAATCGTTCCCGGAATACCAATCGTTGGGAAACCTGCATTTGAAAGTTTCTTTGCGCCTTGGAATGAACCATCACCACCAATGACAACAAGGCCATCAATGTTAAACATGCGAAGAACTTCAATACCTCGGGCTTGACCTTCTGGTGTTCTAAATTCTTCACAACGAGCCGTTCTAAGCTTTGTTCCGCCACGATGAATGATATCGCCAACAGATGACACATCCATATCTTCAATATCGCCTTCAATAAGACCTTGGTATCCACGTTTGATACCAGATACCTTTAAGCCACTGGCAATTGCAACTCTTACCACTGCACGTACTGCAGCATTCATACCAGGCGCGTCGCCACCACTAGTAAGTACACCAATTCTCTTCATCAGATCACTCCTAATTCGTACTTTGGCGCTCGTAAAATATTTGCTATTTTACAAGTCGCTCACATCAAGAATTTACTTTAGGGAATCCTGCATAATTCGTAGACTGCACATCGCATGCAAAATATAGACTTCTTTTCGAATTTCTATACCTTGCATTCAATGTGCCACGGCAGCATTATGCAAGATTCATTTCTCATAACTAATATATAGGAAGTATTGTCTTCCATTATCTAATGGTCACTTATTAGGCTCACATACAAATCCTATTTTAATAGATTTGCGTATGAATATCAATACAATGAACTAAAAATCATGAAATATGTCAAGAAATCGCTTGCAAATTACTGCAGAATGACAGCATCTTCTCCAAGAAAACGTTTTACCAACTCTAAAAGCTCATCGTTCACAGAAACCCAGAGATTTGAAGCTGTTGTGAGCTTTTTCTTACTGCTAGCAACATATAAAATGACGGGTGTAGTACCTGGAGATGTAAGCAATACTTCTTTCAATTGTCTGAAAATTGCATCATCCAAGCTATCAACCTTCAAAAACAACTTTGGTATTTTAGCATCAATCGCCCCAACACCGCTTTTTATCCCGCGGGACTCATTTCGTCCATTGTTATTGTGAGAAAGTTGTCCATCCTTAACTTTCGATTTCTTCCAATCAGCGCGCTTTCCACTTTTCCCAATTCGCTGATACAATCGTGACCTCTCAGCTTCCGACATCTTTGAAATACGCTTTACATTCTCTTCATCCAGAGGATAAACCTGATCAACAATAATTTTTGGATCCTCTTCCTCCTTGATATTTAAACGACCAGTTATAATAATAAAGTTGTCTTCTTTTAACAATTCTGAAAACCGTTGATATATTTTAGGAAAAACAAGAGCTTCAATTTGTCCATATAGATCTTCAATACCAAGAAAAGCCATTTTAGTGCTGTTTCTTGTCATCTTTTCAGTTTTACCCGATATCATACCTGCAAGTATAATTGGAGCATTGTCACGGCTGTGAATCGAACCGTCCTCTTGTGCGTCTTTCAGTTCGGACAGGTTAATAGTACTAACTGACTGAACCCAATCTGCATGTTCAGAAAGCGGATGTCCACTAAGATAGATACCCAGCATTTCCTTTTCAAAAGCTAATTTCACTTTTAATTGAAATTCATTTATTCTTGGTAATTTATAGGCCTTAAATACATCGGGCACGTCAGCTTCCATACCAGAAAAGAGGGAAACTTGACCGACCGCATTTCTTCGACTTTCCTGCTGAACACCATCTACAATTTTCTCATATACTGCTAAAAGCTGAGAGCGGAACTCACCCGACTCATCAAAGGCACCTGCTTTTATCAAGCTTTCAATCGCCTTCCTGTTGAGTTCCTTAGCGTCTATTGACTCACAGAACTCTAAAAAGCTCGTATAGCCTTCTTCATTTCTATTTTTTACAATGGATCTAATAATGCCATTCCCTACATTTTTCACTGCATGAAGTCCAAAACGAATGGCACTGCCAGAAACAGAGAATTTTCCCACAGACTCATTTATACTTGGAGCAAGCACATGTATGCCCATACGTTTACAGTCCTGTAAATACTGAGCCAATTTAGCTTGGTGACCCATAACGCTTGTCATAAGCGCCGCCATAAACTCCACAGGGTAATGTGTCTTCAAATACGCTGTCTGATAGGCGATAATAGCATAACCAGCCGCATGAGATTTATTAAAGGCATATTTCGCAAAGTCGATCATGTCGTCAAAAACATCATTTGCAACATTTTCAGGTACACCTCGTCTTAAACAGCCTTCAATTTCAACATTGCCATCATCATCAAGTTTACCACTGACAAAATATTGACGTTCACGTTCCATGACATCCATTTTCTTTTTGGACATGGCACGACGAACAAGGTCAGACCGACCATAAGAGTACCCACCAAGATCACGTACTATCTGCATAACCTGTTCCTGATACACAAGACAACCATAAGACACTTCTAGGATTTTTTTTAGCATTGGATGATCATATGTAACTTTGTCAGGATTGTTCTTGTTGGCTATATATTTCGGAATTGAATCCATCGGTCCCGGACGATACAGAGATATTCCGGCAATTAAATCCTCTAGAGCAGACGGTTTCAACTCACGCATAAACCTTCTCATACCACTAGATTCCAGCTGAAACACACCTAGAGTTTCACCTGTACCGATCATCTCGTAAACGGATGAATCATTCATTTCCATCTTGTTAAAGTCTGGCACAGCTTTCCCTGAGGCTTGAATCATTTTAAGTGCATCTTTAATGACCGTTAAATTTCTCAGGCCAAGAAAATCCATTTTGAGCAGGCCAAGCTCTTCAAGAAGAACCATATTAAACTGTGTAGAGACATTGTTATCGTGTACGTATAGTGGTACATAATTATCTACTGGATTTTTAGATATAACAACACCTGCAGCATGTGTCGATGCATGACGCGGCATACCTTCAACTGACTTTGCTGCAGAAATAACACGTCTAGCTTTTTCATTAGTATCGTAAATTTCTTGAAGCCTTGGATTCATCTTTAAAGCTTTTTCTATTGTCATTCCAAGTTGGAAAGGAATAGCTTTAGCAATTTGGTCTGCATCCTGATAAGAGATGTTTACAACACGTCCAACATCTCTAACAGCAGCTCGGGCTGCCATAGTACCAAATGTAATAATCTGTGCAACATGTGTCTTCCCATACTTCTTAACAACATAGTCTATAACTTCTTGTCTACGTTCATCTTCAAAGTCTATATCAATATCAGGCATAGTTACACGTTCAGGATTTAAGAATCTTTCAAAGATTAAATCGTATTTAATCGGATCCACGTCTGTTATATGAAGTACAAAGGCAACTAGACTCCCACCACAGCTACCACGCCCTGGACCAACAATAATGCCATTGTCTTTTGCATACTTAATAAAATCCCATGTGATTAAGAAATAATCTTCATACCCCATTTGCTCAATAATGCCTAACTCAAAATCTAGCCTTTCAGTAAGTACATCATCAACAACGTCATACCTTTCATGCATGCCTTGTTCACAAAGACGTCTAAGCTCTGTTATTGCATCTTGTTTGTCTTCTAAATGATACTCAGGTAAGTGAAGGGTTTCAAAATCAAAATCAAACGAACACCGTTCAGCAATTTTCACCGTGTTTTCTAATGCTTCAGGCGCATAAGGAAAAAGCCTCTGCATTTCTTCAGGAGACTTAAGATAAAACTCTCTGGTTGGGAATCTGAGGCGATCTACCTCTTCAATTAGTTTTCCGGTTTGGATACAGAGTAGAATGTCATGAACATCATGGTCGTCTTTTTCAACATAATGTACATCATTTGATGCAACAAGAGGTATACCTGTGTCCTTACTAAGGCGCACAAGCTGGAGATTTACTTTTTTCTGAAGCTCAATGCCATGATCTTGAAGTTCTAAATAAAACCTCTCAGGTCCAAAAATGTCCTGAAGTCTATAAGCGAGAGCTTTTGCAGCTTCATAATTGTCTTCCATAAGATGTTGTTGAATGTCACCTGCAAGACATGCACTAAGGCAAATTAGCCCTTCACTATATTTCTCGAGAATCTCATAATCTATTCGAGGCTTGTAGTAAAACCCTTCCATGAATCCCATTGAAACTAAATGAATCAGGTTTTTATATCCAGTTTCATTTTCAACAAGTAATACCAAATGACCCTGGTCACGGTCGGCTCTTCCGTCTTTATCTTTCATTGAGCGAGGTGCCATATACACTTCACACCCAATTATTGGTTTAATTCCATGTTTTTTAGCTTCTTTATAAAAATCAACGACGCCAAACATGACACCGTGATCCGTTATGGCCACGGCGTCCATATTTAGCGCCTTCGCTTTTTCAAAGAGTTTTGAGATCCGTGTGAATCCATCCAACAAACTGTATTCAGTATGTAGATGCAGATGAACAAATTGACCACTCATCATAAACTCCTTTATTTTCAACTAGAACCCTTATCGGGTTATTCTTCAACTATATATTCAAGTGCTTCTATCCAAATTTCAGAAACAACCATTTCCAAATCCTTCGGCATAGGAGGCACCCTGTGACTATTCAGCATGTCCTGCTTCATATCACTGCGCTTCATTGTAACACCCTTAATTTTCTTAGCTTCTTCATCAACCATCATAGATGTATCTACAACTGGTATATTTCCCCACTTGCTAGGATCATACTTAAAGGCCTGCGTTTCAGCTGTTAACAAATAATCCGCTACGATCATAGCGCCAGATTTATTCGGTGCACTATGGGCAATGACCACACCTGTGTTTGTTCCAGCAGTTCCATCGTCTAATATAAATGCACGCGCTGCATATGGGTAGACTTCTGCCTTTGCATATGTAGATGCTTTATTAATATCTGTCGATAAAGCAAAACTCACTTTGCCATCATAGAAGAGTTGGTCAAGATGTTCCTCATCCTCCGGGAAAATGGCGCCTTCTTTCCAAAGTTTCGGCTTCAATTTCATAAGCGCCTCTATAGCCGGCTGAATCATCGGTTCAACAACTTCACGAGTCGGTTCAGCTTGATATAATTTTTCATAATTAACATAAGATGCTATAAACGTCTCCATAAAGAGAACACCTGACTTCTCAGGAGGCAGAGGGAATGAAAACTGTCCCGGAGCAGTTCTGAGTGTCTCGACGAACATGTCCATCGTTGTTGGTGGATCAAGTATCATGTCCTCATCATAGATGAACATGAGTTGTTCTCTTCCAACAGGCATAAAATGACCATTGGACGAAATACCTTGTTCGTATAAAAACTCATAATCTTCCTGATTAACATTTGCATAGTAATTCGGTAGCTTTTCTAAAAACGGACCATATAATAAACCTTGGTCCATCATTTCCTTGAAAGAACTGTCCTCGATATAAATCAAATCTATTGAACCAGTATCAATTTCATTCATTTTCTGGTCTTGTAGTCTTTCCTTAATTTCCATCATAGGCTTTTTAACCAATTCAAGGTTAATGCCATTTGCAGATAACACTCCTGGTACAACTGACCTTGTGAGCCATCTTTCAAGATTTTCATCTGACGATGTATAGTATAGGGTGACATCTGTTCCAGTTGCACTTTCAAGAAGTAGGTTCCACTCCCTAGAGGTTATCTCTGGATTTTCGATGATATTGCCCTGTTGACAACCTGATAACAACATTATAACTATCAACAGAATCGTACACATCCGAGCTTTCATATGTCGTGCCTCCAATGCATTCTCTTTTTAGTAAATTATACTTATGAGTTCGAGGAATTCATTACATATATTGGTTCATTTTTTGAAATCTAAAAACTGAAAGCACCTCAGGTGAGGTGCTCTAAATAATCTAACCTGAGATTCCATCATTAAATCGACTGTATCCCATTTGCCTTCTATGTGGATCAATATCTTGAATCCTAACCTTTGGATTTCTACGCAGATCAATTTCATAGTATCCTTTAACAGGTCTTAGATGTTTGTCGATCAATACACGTACAGTTGGCAGGTCACGGTCTTTTTTGGTGATCATACCATATTCGCCCGTACTCAAAATTACATTTAGTCCAAGAGGATAATATCCCACTGCTTTTAAAAACACACGCACAACTTCTTTATCAAAATGAGATTCACTTGATTTCAGTATGTATTCCATAGCTTTATATGGGTCTTCTTTACTGCCGTATACCCGATCTGAAGTGATTGCATCAAATACATCTGCAATAGCAACAATCTTGGCATATACATGAATATTTTGAGCTTGTTTACCTGTGGGATATCCAGAACCATCAAATCTTTCATGATGGTACAGAGCCACACAAGCTGACGTTTCAGTTATGTTCGGAATACGTTTTAGAGCTTCATACCCTAGAACTGTATGCTTTTTTACTATATCGAACTCTTCTGTTGTCAACGCACCAGGCTTGTTCAGTATTTCTTGAGAAATTAGATTTTTGCCAATATCATGAAGCATTGCTCCAATACCCAACTCTACCAGGCGTACCTTATTAAAGCCTAAATAGATACCGCAGATAATTGACATGATGCAAACGTTAACCGAGTGCTGAAAAACATATTCATCAACGGACTTTAAATTAGCTAAGTTTACTGTAATATCTTCATTGGAGAAAATTTCATCAATAATTGTATTCACAACCAAATACAGTTTGTCAGTATCCACCTCTGTGCCAATAGATACATTTTGCATACATTCATTGACAAGTACAGCAGCCTCTTCCCTCGTTGTACGAATGATAACATCCTTCGAAGCAGTTGAAGGTTCAGCATTTTCAGTTTTTACTTCTTCTTCTATGTTCTCACTTGCTTCAATCTGGATCTGTACTGACAAATATCCGAGACCTTTGATTTTATCTATATACGCTTGTCTAAGTATAATACCGTCTGACAAAAGCGTATTGCCTGAGGAATCAAAAATAGTTTCCCCTAGAATCATCCCGGATTTAAGTGCGTCAATACCTTTCGGTATTCGTTTCATCAACTCAGGACCTCCATTTGCTGCGACTTATATGGTGGGTGTCATAATCCTGTAACCACTGCGATTTCTCGCATTACAGATTTGCTAATTCATTTACAATAAGATTTTCAATGGCATCCATAGCTTCACGCTCATCAACGCCTTCAACTGTGACTTCAATTTCATCGCCTTTGTGAACACCCATAGAGATAATTCCCATGATGCTCTTTCCATCGATCATAATATGTTCTTTTGCTACATAAATTTCAGAACTAAATTGATTGGTCAGTTCTACGAATCTTCCGGCAGCTCTTGCATGAAGGCCGGAATCATTCGTGATGTTAAGTGTTTTTTTGATCATTTCGATCCACCTTCCTAATTAACGAGACTCTCCGCAAATTTGTGTATTTTCTTGAACCTATGGTTGACCCCCGACTTACCTACAGGTGGATCAAGCAATTCCCCAAGTTCTTTAAGACTTGCTTCAGGTTGTTCTAATCTAAGTTCTGCCAGTTGAGACAATCCATCTGGCAATGCTCCAAGACCAACCCTTGATTCAATTAATTCTATATCTTGAACCTGTCTCATAGCCGCATTAACGGTTTTATTCAGATTCGCAGTTTCACAATTCACAAGACGATTAACGTCGTTTCTCATTTGCTTGACAATTCTAACATTCTCAAAATCGAGCAAGGCTTTATGAGCTCCAATAATATTGAGCAGATCAACAATCTGATCGCCTTCTTTAAGATAAACTATATGATTTGCTTTTCTATCGATTAATTTCGATTCTAAGCCAAATTCATTGATTAAGGTTTTAAGCGATTCACCATATTCCTCACTATGAGTGATGAACTCTAAATGGTATCCTTTTTCTGGATCACTCACTGATCCACCGCCTAAAAACGCACCTCTAATATAAGCTCTTTTACAACAAGTATCTTTCATCAAAAACAGAGGCACTTGATCATTAATTCCAAAAAAACCATTCACTTCAACCAATATTCCTAAAGTTTTAAGAATTTCACCGGAATCCTCTATATGAATCTGATAGGCATTGCCCTTTTTCAAAGTCTTATTTTTTGAACCACTACGTCCGTATGGATATTGAAATTCTTTTTAAAAAACGTAAATATTAGTCGAGCTATGGCCGGATTTTCAGTCAGAATATTAAGGTCTGTTCTAGACAATCCCTTTAACTTAATTGATCCACTTGTTCTAATTAGTGCCGATAACTCGGCCATTTGACAACATGGACCTTCTGACCTTATCCGAGAGAGCTCGTTCTTAGTCGTAGAAGAAAACGACATCTTGCATCACTCTTTCGAATACTGATAGGTGCTGATTGCTTTTACAATCATATTTTTCTCATCTTCATACTTTACTGTTTCATTAATTCTATTAATATGAATAAACTTGGCTTCAACAAAACCCTCTTCTCGTTGCGGTGTTGTATTCGTAGACTTTGCCTCCATGATATACCACAGAACCCGCTTCTCAACCACTTCATTTCGACTCCAGCAGTTTTTAAATTTATAGTTTGTCTCACCAAGAAATTCTATTATTCGTCCCTTAATTCCTGTTTCTTCTCTAACTTCTCGAAGAGCGGTTTGCTCTGTGGACTCGCCTAATTCCACTTTACCCTTCGGAAGGACCCAATCCCCGTTTATCTTCCGAAGCATGAGGACAGAGTTCCCCAGAAAGACGACTCCACCTGCACTCGTGATTGTTTTCACAGGGCTTCACTTCCTTATAGCTTCATAGGTGCTTTTATCTAATTAGTATACCATACCTAGGTAGATTTTCAAACACGCATGAACCAATAAAAACAAGTGATTATGCCACTCAGCGCATTATATCATACCAATGTTAATTTTACTTACAGCCGAAAGTCCCTTTTCATCATTTTTAGACATAAATCATTCAAAATCGCATAGATTCTAAACAAAACTATATGTAATAAAGGAGCCCCCATTCGGCGACTCCCTCTGATTGTTAACCATGAATTTTCTATTACTCATCAAATAGCTTTCGATAGATTTTTGTGTCAACCATCTCAATTAGGCACTTTGCAATTTTATTGGCATCGTGCTTAACATAGCCTTTATCTATCAGCATAAAATCTTGGGTCCTATATCCAATACGTAGAGCATTTAAATACGTCTTGTCATCCTGAGTTAAATACACAGGTGTTGAACCCTCTGCTTCATAATACTCAAGATGTTCGTCAATAACATGTGTATCGTTAACGAGTACGAGGTCAATCATTTGAGAACAACCATGGTCAACCAACGCCTGGACATGATCCTGGACCGTATAGTCATCGGTTTCACCAGGCTGAGTCATGATATTTGGTATGTACACCCTCTTGGCTTTTGAACTGCATATGGCATCAACAATCCCCTCTACAAGAAGGTTCGGTATTATGCTTGTATATAAACTTCCTGGACCCATTACAATAATATCAGCTTCTTCAATAGCTTCAATGGCATCTGAGAGAGCTGGAATTTGACTTTCTTTTGTACTAATTTTACTAATAGCTTGGCCTGACTCTAAAACCTTAACAGGAATCATGGACTCACCTTCAACCTTACTGCCGTCAGCTAGTTCAGCTATTAGTGTCATTTCAGATGGTGTCACGGGTAGGACACGACCAGTAATTGCAACAATATCACTTATCTTTTCAACCGCTTGTTCAAAGCTACCTGAAATTCCGACAAGTGCTGCAATTAAAAGATTCCCGAAACTTTGACCTTTGAGGGCACCTTCTTTGAACCTATACTTTATAAGGTCCTCCATAATTGGTTCTGTGTTGGCAAGAGCTAAAATACAGCTTCGAATATCTCCTGGTGGAAGCATACCTAAGTCTTCTCGAAGAACACCTGATCCACCGCCGTCGTCTGCAACAGATACAATAGCCGTCACTTCTGATGTGATTTTTTTTAGCCCTCTTAAAAGTATTGAAAGACCTGTTCCACCACCTAGTGCAACAATCTTAATTTCGGTTTCCATAACAAAACCCCTAACAAACTCTTGATTATAAAATGAAAGGGACCTCTCTTTATAGGAGTATCCCTTTCTTACCATATCGGCACTTAATATACCATATTGTTAGTCTTTGGACAAGTATTTCCAAATACCATTATTTATGTACTATCTTATCTCACGATGTGTAATTCCAACTGTATATTTATGATCTTTCAACTCATGGAACAGTCTATTTGATAGTGTTACAGACCTGTGTTGGCCACCTGTGCACCCTACAGCTATAATAAGTTGTGCTCGTCCTTCTTTTTCACACAAAGGAAGCACTGTATTTACCATACTCACAATCTGATTATAGAAATCATGACTTTCGTCAAAGGACATTACATAGTCTTGAACAGGCTTATCGTTCCCTGTTTGAGACCTAAGTTCTTCAATGTAAAATGGGTTTGGTAAAAACCTCGCATCAAATACAAAATCTGCATCTAGGGGAATCCCTTTTTTGAATCCAAATGACATTATAGAAATAGACATGTTAGAAGTCTCAGTGTCTTCTCTAAAAATCTTTGACATTTCATTTTTAAACTGACTTAAATTGTATCCACTTGTGTCAATGATCGTGTCTGCCATATCTCGAAGCTTTGACAGTTTTTCACGTTCTTCACCAATACCATCTTCTATTGAACCTTTAGGATTCATTGGATGAGATCGTCTTGCCTCTTTAAATCTTTTAATCAGAACCTTGTCTGATGAATCAAGGAACAAGAGTTTGAAATTTAGACCGTTTGTCTTCAGATTTTCCATTTCCTGAACAAGGTCCTCAAAGAATATACCACCTCGTATATCCGTCACCAGGGCTAGTTTTCTAATATCTTCTGTGTTCCGATCACATAAATCTACAAACTGGTGGATCAGTACAGGGGGTAAATTATCAACACAATAATAATCAAAATCCTCTAGAACTTTCATTGCCTGACTTCTTCCGGCGCCAGACATGCCAGTAATAATCACCAGTTCCATATATCGCTCCTATTCCTCTACTGCATTTAGTATCCTGTCATGTTTTAGACCAGCAGCTTCAGCCCTTCTTACAGCCTTAGCCACATTACCAATATCTTTTGGATGATGCGCGTCACTGTTGATCGAAAATTTAATATCGTATTTCATTGCTTCTTTAATCTGATTTACTGTCAAAAATCCATGGTTGGCATTAATTTCAAGAGCTGTTCCAGTTTCAGCAGCAGCCTCAGCTACACGCTTTACATCAATTGGGCCTTTAGCACCAGGATGCGTTATAACATCAATATTATACCGTTTCATGGCATTCACAAGAGACTCAGTATTAGCATGCATAAGTCTTTCATCATGTTTTCCATCTTTACTGAAATAGTTGCTTGCATGATGCAGCAAATCTCTAACAACTCTCACAGGTCGGCTTCCAAAATGATAGCCTGCCAGTAATATGTCATTCATTTCTAGCATTTCGTCATCAACGTCTAAATGACCTTCAATATCAAGAACATTTGCTTCTAATCCAAGTAGTATTTCTATATCGTCGTACTTAGAGTTTAATTCATCAATGATTTTTCGCATTTCCTTATATTTTCTTTTTTTTATTCCAAACCCCATGTGTCCAGGACCATGATCACTGATCGCTAAGATTTTAAGTCCAATCTTTCGCGCAGCTTCAACGTTTTCCTCTATGGTACCTTTGCCATGGCTATAAATTGTATGTGTATGATAATCCGAAAGAATTCTCATAATTTATTCCTTCCCGAATAACCGCACTTCAGGTTCAAGCTCCACACCGAATTGATCAAATACAACCTTTTGTACCAGACTGATCAGCTTCAAAACATCTGCACTGGATGCGTTCCCTCTGTTAACAATGAAACCACAGTGCTTTTCAGATACCTGGGCATCTCCATAACGAAGGCCGCGAAGTCCAGCATCGTCAATCAGTTTACCAGCATAATAGCCTTCAGGTCTTTTAAATGTAGACCCTGCACTAGGTAAACTCAGTGGTTGTTTTGATGTGCGTTTTTCAGTTAAATCATCGATGATACTCTTTATGTCATTATACGGTTTTTCTTTGAGTTCAAGTGCAACCTCCAAAACAATGTGTTTCTCTCTTTGAATAGCACTTCTTCTATACCCGAAATCAAGTTCTTCATTCGAAAGTGTTTTAACATTTCCCTCTCTAGTAAGAACTGTCACTTCATGTACAACATCCTTCATTTCGCCACCATAAGCGCCTGCATTCATGAATACAGCCCCACCTATCGTGCCGGGAATTCCAGAGGCAAATTCGAAACCACCAAGAGACTTTTCAACCACTCTGTTAGAGAGTTTCGACAACAATACTCCCGACTGTGCAACAACCCTCTCCCCTTCAATACGAACACTACTGAAGTTTTCAGAGAGTTTTAAAACCACACCACGAATACCGTCATCTCCTACAAGTAAATTACTGCCGTTACCTACAATATGGAACGGACAGGCATGTTCCTTACAAATTTCCATAACTTCTCGAACTTCGTCTACATTTTCAGGCATAACTAGAACATCTGCTGGTCCACCGATTTTAAATGATGTATGTTTGTTCATCGGTTCATCTATATACACTATTTGAGAATTCAATTTTTCTTTCAAAGTATTTGCCGTAGCTTTAATCAAGAGATTTCTCCAATCCATTCATTTTCTAAACTTATTTTTTAATACTACTATCTATATAAACTATCACTTTATACTCATATTATATTCCAAGAGAATTACCTATGAATTACGAAATGATTTCAATATGATTAAACCATTTACTTTCATATTTTACTGAAACAGTTTCATCATCCATTTTCAAGGTGAGATACATACTTTCAGTATCCTACTATGATTGATACAACTGGATTTCATGACTATATCCATATTTCAAACATATCTTTTACAGTATACATGACACGTTTACATAATACAAGATTCCATAGTCAATGCCCTTCTTTAATATACATAAAAACTGCTTTTATAGGTATGGATTTCTTCCTACAAAAGCAGTTCTAAATATTTCTTATTATGCATTTGAGTGTTACACGTCAATATTAGGAATGTGAATTAAGTCTATAGCCGACTCCCCATAAAGTCTCTATTAGTTGATCACTCGCTTTATGATCCCCTAGTTTTTCTCGAACTTTTTTCATATGCACAGCTACAGTACCAACATCCCCGTAATAGTCCGCCCCCCAAATCCGATCATATATTTCATCTTTACTAAACACACGGTCTGGATTTGAAGCCAAAAGCACTAGAATATCAAATTCTTTTGAGGACAAATTAATGTTATTGCCTTTAAAGACAACTTTATGAGCACCCACATCAATATTTAAATAACCAACATCAATCATTTCTGTTCGTATATCATCTGTTCGTATATCATCAGAAGCTTTCTGGGCAAATTTCTCATATCTTTTAATGTGTACTTTAACTCGAGCTACCAGTTCGCTTGGACTAAAGGGTTTCGTAATAAAATCATCAGCACCTAATCCAAGCCCCCTGATTTTATCAATATCACTGTCTTTTGCAGTTACCAAAAATAAAGGGATATCTAGTATTTCTCTTAGTTCACGAACAATTTCAAAACCGTTTTTCTCAGGCAACATAACATCGACGATAATCAAGTCATACTTGTTCGATTTTCCCATCGCGAGACCTTTTGATCCCGTATGGACAAGATCCACTTGAAACCCTTCAACTTCAAGATAATCTTTTTCCAGATCTGCTATATTTACATCATCTTCAATTATGAGTATCTTTTTCAAATTATTCACCCCTGACAGGGAGTTTGATTTCAATTGTCAAACCACCTAATTCCGATGCATACGCTTCAATAAACCCTTCATGTTTCTCAATAATTTCCTTACATATAGACAAACCGAGTCCAGATCCTTGTTTTCTATTACGGGACTCATCTAGTCTAATAAACCTGCCAAATATATCTTCTGCATTGTTTGCAGGAACACCAGGTCCATTATCACTTATTCTAAACACAACATGTGTTTTATTAAGATGACAACTCATGTCGATCAGTACATTTGATTTGTCATTATATTTTACAGCATTTTCAATGACGTTTTTAAATACACGACTAAGTTTAAGAGTGTCACCTTCTATGAATACTTTATGGTTTAAACCCAAGTGCGTAAAATCGATAGCACGATCTTCATATTGACTCGTGGTTGCCTCCACAAGATCTTCAAAAAAACTACGTACTTCAATGGTTCGCATTGTAAATATTTCTTCACCTAAATTAAGTCGTGAATATAGGAATAAATCGTTAATTAACTGCTCAATATACTTAATTTTATCGTGAGATACTTTCAAATACCTTTCACGTTTGTCTGGTGTATCTGCAATCCCTTCCATAAGACCTTCCAAATACCCACGAACTGTCATAACAGGTGTTTTAAGGTCATGACTTAAACTCGAAATCAGGAATCGACGATTTTCATCCAGTTCATTTTCCTTCTCTATGGCACTATCCAACCTATCTTTCATTTCGTTGAATGCAATCAAAAGGTCTCCAATTTCATCGTCTGGAACGTAATCACTCTTTTCCTTGAGATTATGCTTTTCAGACTTTGATATCTCGTGACTAACAAAATTCAACGACCTTGCAATTGCCCTATAGAACGCTAACAAAGAGAAAAATGATATAGCCATAATACTCGTGACAACTATTATAAATAACATGAAATTTTTCCTGGATTCATTGCTCAAAAACTCCTGTACGTAGAGGATAGCATATGCGTGGATGTCACCAGAATCACTTTTTATTAACTGATGAGAGATAACAGCATAGTCATATGCGATAATGCGGTCAAAAAAACCTTCCTCCGACATGTTTTTAAGCATCTCTATTTCAGCACTGTCTAGTGACTCATTTGTCGTGATACTGTTTTCACCTGAGAGAAGAATGTACCCTCTAGATTTCCTTTCACGATTCCATGGTTCTATTAAATCGTCTAACTCTTTTGAAAGCATATCAATACTGCGCTCTACTGAAACTGAATCCATTTCAACTTTTATTACAGCTTCGTTAAACTCCTGAGCATACTTTACATAGGAGTATTGCTCCACGGAGCTGCCCGATAGAAAGAACTTATTTTCAATAACAAGTATTCGTCTTGAAGCATACTGAATCATCAATGTAACCGATATACTAATTATGACTATTATTGAAAAAATTCGCCACATTCTTTTTTTTATTAGCAAAGTATCACCTTCTCACAATCCTCGATTGGTGTTTCTATTGGTATTTTTCTATTGGTATTTTTCTATTTGGACTCCTCAATTGGCATACCATCGTACAGACCGTGCTGTCCTTTAATTACAACCTTTTGTCCATTACTTATTTCTCCAATAACAACAATTGATTCACCTTCATATTTCACGATTTCAACAGGCAGTGATTGTGCTGTATTATTATCCATAATATAGATTAGATCTTGATCTCCACTTCGAATCACCGATCCATTTGGAACATAGTAAATATTGTCCAAACTTTCATACGTTATATATACGTCGCAAAACACACCACTTTTAAGTTCACCTTCATCTACTACAAGTACACCAACTCCAACCCCAAGACCTTTACTTTCATAATTCATGTACCTGATATGGCCACTATAGGAAGTCGCTTCGCTTTCATTCGTTTCAGTTTCAATAGTTACAAGATCTCCAATTGACACTTTATCAGCAATACGAACTGGAATATTAAAGTTAATCTCCTTTAATTGTCCTTGTGCAATTATTATATCCTTTCCTGTGCTCTTTTCCCCAGGATTATTGACAATTTCAACAACAACACCATTTATTGGTGACACAACGTTAAGGTTTTGATTCAATACATCAAGTTGAGCTTTAGATGTATCAAGGCCAGATTGTGCTAAAAGAAGGTCTTTATAACTCATATTTTTACTAAGTTCCGACTTTTCAAGTACATCTTTTGATATCGCTCCAGACTCATACAAGGATACATTTGTCTCATAAGTCTGCAATTGCTGAGAATAACTCTGCTGTGCAATTTTAACTGCTTCTCTGCCATCATTCAGCTGATTTCCATATATAGTACTCTGTGCTTGATTACTAAGTTTCATTAAGAGATCGCCTTTTTGAACCTCATCCCCTACCTCAACTTCTACTGACCCTATTGTTGCACCACCACTACCACCAACTTGTAGTGTTTCTTCTGACTCAGTAAATCCATAAGCATTATATATATTGACACCTTCTGAACTCACAAGCGTTTGTGTCTGTACAGCTGTTCTAGTAACATCTAAAGCTTCAACTTCAACCACATTACTCTTACAGCCTATTAGCGACAGTACAGTTAGAGTTAAAACTATTCCAAGTTTAGCGATTCGCATATTTAACCTCTCCTTTTACAAATAGAGCTTTCATAATACCAAAAAGTTTTGTGCACCAATTATTCAACCCATCTAGTTCCTTATAGAAAATTGGAATAAGAACAAGGGTAAGCGTCGTTGCAAAAGATAAACCAAATACAATTGTGTATCCGATTTCTGCATAGAATTCACTTCCCATTGCAAGTGGAAGAATTCCACCTACGGTTGTGAGCGTAGCTGCAAATACAGGATTCATTCGATTGGTACACGCACTCAGTATCGCCTTATTCACCGTCATAGTTTTTCTTTTATTGTTTGCGAAGTCTATAAGCACAATGGAATCATTAACCACTATGCCGACCAACGAAATAACACCTACAAAGGCAAACAGACCGAATGTTTGACCCATAAGAGTTAGTCCATATAAAGCACCTGCAATTCCAAATGGAATGGATAGCAATATAACAAATGGCTGTGAAAACGAATTAAATTGAATTGCCAACACCATGTATACTAAAAACACTGCCAGCGACATATTACTTGCCATTTCTGCAAATGACTCTTGCAGATCTTCGATGTCTCCTCCAGCATTCATCTGAACATCGAACGATGTGTATTCTGTATCAAATAACGCTTTGGCACCTTCAAATATCTCTGAGCTGCTTTTGCTTTGATCATAACTAAACGACATCCTAATAATGAACTTCCCATTTTCACGTGATACTTTGTCGGCGCCTTGAATCAAATTAATTTCCGCTACATCACTAAGTCTAATAACACCGTTATTCACATTTGCAATAGGAAGCGCCTTTATCCTACTTATTTCGCTATTTCTATAATTTGACGGTCTCAGAATCACGTTTGTATCTTCAATAATTTCTTTTTCAAGTTGTGTTTCAAATATCATATTTTTTATCAAATGGCTTATGTTGTTTTCTGATAATCCTAAAGCCTTAATCTTTTTGCTGTTCATTTCAATCTGTGCTTCTTGTGTTCCACCTGTATAGTCAGACGTCACTGTTTGAATACCATCGACATTTCTAACTGCAACTGAATAAGCTTCAAACACTTTAATCAGTTCTGCACGACTATTTGACTCCAGTTTAACGTCTACCGTTGCACTGTTTTGTGGTGAAGCTGTTGCTACTTCTATGGTAAAATCTGCACCTGCAACACTCATTAATTCCGATGTAATTGCGTCAATAACTTTTGTAGAGTGTAAGTCGCGGTTGTCTTTACTTACAAGTTTTAGTCGACCAGATGCAAAATTTTCAGTGTCAGAATTCAGGTCGAATACATAAGAGTCTACACCATCATTTGCCGCGAATATCGCATCTACTTCTTTTATGGTTTCTAACATACTAGATCTTAGCTCACCAGCTGCAAGCTCAATGCTTACTACAAAATTGGTCTCATCTGAATTTGGTAACATTTGAATTTGCAAGCGATTGGTTCTTACAAGGTTTACTGAACCTAATAATACAACAAAGGCAATCAGCAAAACGACCACTCGTTTGCTTCGACTGTTAAGAAGTCTTTCCATAAACTTTGCATAATAGTATTTTATGCCATTGCCCTTACTGTTTTTTCCACCAAACATTTTTTGGTACATTGCAAATGAAAATAGCGATGTTGCTATAACTGTAACAAGCGTCATTTTTCCAGACACTCGAAAAGCATAAACAGACAGCCCAAATACTAGTAACACAGATATATACTTCATAACAGTTGTTGGTTCTTTAATTTCTCCAATACGTCTTCGAATAAAAGCTTTACACAAGGCCGGTGTAAACATAACTGAAGTAATGAAGGAAGAAAGAATTGCAATAATAACTGTTTGAGGTAAGACTTTTATAAATTCTCCAAGTATCCCCGCTGGTTGAAGCAGTGGGATAAATGCAGATACGGTTGTCATGGTCGCGGCGAAAACTGCGAGAGCGACTTCATTTGTACCTTCTAAAATACCGTCGTCAATACTATGCCCTTCATTTAATTTATCTACTATGTTTTCTATAACCACAATCGTGCTATCCACAAGCATCCCCAGCGATATAATGAGTGCAGACATTGAAACCGTGTTGAATGTCATATTCAAAGCATTCATGACAATAATACTCATCAGGAGGGATATTGGAATTGCTGCCGCTGCTATAATCGACTCCTGAAATCCAATGAAAATGAATAATACTGCTATAACCACAGCAAGTCCAGCCAAAGCATTATCCTGCACTTCATTTAGCTTGAACTCAACTTCCTCGCCTCTATCTTTAAAAATAACCAAGTCTGTCTTACTCGATTTAAGAGATATGCTTTTCTCATTAACATACTCTCTTGAAGCCTCAGCCACCTTCGATATATCAGCACCATCCGCAGCGTAGACAACTATCTTTAATGCCTCTGCCATGTGTGTTGATGTGCTGTCATTCAACAGTTTTAGTGAAATATAGTTTTCTCCATACTGATACTCTTTTTCAACGTATACATCCGCAACATCAGATAAATAAACATTACCATTCGGTGTTGCTATTTCGATATTCATGATATCTACAAGTGATGCTTCAGCACTTGTCACTCGAATTCGTGTATTCTTATTACCAATTTCTTTTGACCCTAGCGGTATAGTTGTATAAACACCTTCAATGATTGATTCAAAATTCGAAAACGGAATTTGATTCAACTGCATTTTGACTGGGTCATATTCAATTACAACTTGTTCATTAATACCACCAAATACACTTACTTTTTCAACACCAGTAATATCTTCGATATCATCTTTCATATCTTCAGCCAAATTCTGTAACGACTCCATTGACTGAGGCCCACTTAAATACGCAATTAATGCTGTTTTTTGTTTTAACTCTATAACGCGGCTGCTTGGTTCTTTTGCAGAGCTGGGTAAATCCCCTTTAACTGTATCAATTGCACTTTCAACTTCTTTTAATTTTTTATCAATATCAACTTTCATATTAAAGTCTAAAAGTATACTTGCATGATTTTCTGAGGATTCTGCAGTATAATTTTGTATTCCACCAACCGATCGAAGTGCCGGTTCCAGTATCTCAACAATTTGCTCATCCACTTCATTTGGTGCCGCCCCTGGATATGCAACACTTACATTGATACTCTTTAGAGCAACTTCTGGTAAATCCTCTCTATGCATGCTATTGTATGCTGTTGATCCCAGCATAAGTAGTAGCATGATTAGAAGAAACATCAGTTTTACACGTTTCGTGATTTGGCCAGTTAGTTTGCCAAAAATATTTAAATTATTCATTGTGACATCCTTTCTCTTCATTTGTTCATAGCTTATCAGGATGAATTTAAAAGAACTTATGCTTAAAATGAAGTTTTCTTATATGAATTATTAATAAAAAATTAACGCCTTTCGTTCCAACTCATATTCCCATTTTTATAGAAATTGCTTTTGAATATAGTTTGACTATATCTTTAACAAAAAAAGAAACCGTACCACAAGACTATAATTCTTGCGGTACGGTTCCATTATTAAAAAGATTATTATTTAGTTCCAAATCTTTAAAGCACTCTAAGATGCGCGCTGCGCTTTTAACTCAACTTCTTTCCCAAGCGCCTTAGATTTATTCATGTAAATCATATAGTACATAAGTGGAACAACCACGGCACCACCAACTAAATTTCCAAGGGTAACTGGCAAGAAATTTGCCGTAAACATTTGACTCCAAGTAACTGGTGCACCATAAAACATACCAACAGGTATAAAGAACATATTCGCAATAATGTGTTCATATCCCGATATAACAAAAGCACTTACAGGAAACCATAGTGTTAATACTTTACCCTGAACTGTGGTGGCACCCGTTGCCATCCACACTGCAAGTACAACTACAATGTTACATAGAATAGCTCTATAAAATGCCACTGAAAATGAAAGACTCACTTTTCCATTTGCTATTGCAACAGCTTTTTGTCCAATGACATTCAGCCCGTCGGCATTTCCCCATAGTTGACCTTTGAATACTAGGACTGCAATTATAATTGAACCAACGAAGTTGCCAAGGTATACCGCTGACCAGTTTTTCAGTAGCCCGCCTACTGAGATTCTACCGCTGAATACCCCAAGAGTCATTAAGTTGTTCCCCGTAAACAACTCAGACCCCGCCAAAACAACTAGAATAATACCCACTGGAAAAACGGCGGCCCCTAGATACTTGGATACACCTACGTCTCCCGTTGTTCCCCACATTACTGTAGCAGCTGCACCACCCAGAGCAATGAAAATACCAGCCATAATGCCGAGCATAAACATGTTCCCAAATGTGTTATTCGCTTTTTTCTCCGATACATCCAGCATCTTCTGCGCAATTTCAGCTGGACTCAATAAATTTTTATTCATTGTTTCCTCCCCTTATAATAAAACTACAATTCCAACTAATATACTATTTTAAGGGAGTCTATAATCCAATGCAGAAATATTACGAGGTTTTGGACAAAACAATCATGTTTTCAAGAATTCCACACCAAGAAACTGGTAATTTTCTTAATTTTTACGCAATTAGCAATGTTTTCGCCATTGTATATTAATAACAACTAAACCCAGTCATCCTCGATTAATTTACTATTATTATCCCATAAGTAAACTGTCACATTTGTGCCTTCAGGTAGAACTCCACCTTTATGTTCTGCGACTATGTAACCATCTGAGTGACCAATCCACGAGATCATTCCCGACTTCCCGTGATGTGGTGTCACTTTGTACACATGCCCATCTTTTTTTACAGTAACCATTTGACAACTGTCTCGTCCATCTGCTGGCTTTACAGCCCCAGTTAGTACACCTTTCACCCTGTGATGTTTTGGAATATTGGTATTCCATACTTCGTCAAGTATTCTTCGACCTACTGTGTCCATAACCATTAGAGCTGAAACTGGATGCCCTGGAAGTCCAAGAACAACAACGTCGTCAGCCTTCACAATGAGTGTTGGCTTACCTGGTTTAAAAGCTAATCCATGTACAATTTTTTGTGCACCTGGCAGTGTCATAACTGCATCAACAGTCATATCTTTCTCTCCAACTGAACTTCCACCAGACATAAGAAGCAAGTCTGCTTTTTTACTAGCCACTCGAATTTTTTCACATATTGCACCAAAGTCGTCATTCACAACGTCTGCATATACAACTTCAAGTCCGTAACTTACACATAAGGCTTTCAAACTATGCGTGTTTGTATCAAAAATTTGACTACCTGTGGGTGTATCTCCAAGTTGAATCAATTCATCTCCAGTAGCAATTATTGCAACCGTAGGTTTTTTATACACTTTTACAGAACTTATGCCTAATGCAGCCAACAACCCAACATGCCTCGACGTCAAACAAACGCCCGATTTCACACCAGTATCGCCTGTTTTAAGATCGTCACCTTTATATATCATATTCGACCCAATAGTAGTTGGCTTGTAAACCTTAACGTCTTCTTTGCCAAGATCAGTGTCTTCAATCATAACCATAGCGTTTGCTCCATCTGGTAGCATACCACCTGTTGGAACATATTGTGCTTCTCCATCATTTAACGTATAAGTTGTGACCTTCCCCATGGAACTCTCACCGACAACTTGAAGTGTCACTGGAGTTTCTCTAGTTGCACCCAAGACATTTTCTGCGCGAACAGCATAACCGTCCACGGTTGATTTTGTATATGGTGGCACATCAAATTTAACTTCAACAGGTTCAGACAAATAGTATCCAATTGCTGAACCTATATCTTTCATCTCAATTTCTTTCAATTTCCCAATTATCTTAACCGATTTATCTACAGCCATATGAACAGGCATCATTTCAAGTTTCTTCACTTTTGACCTCCTTGAACTCTCACTAACTATAGTTTACCTAATTTTCATCTAATCTGCATATATATCTATTTCACAATGGTATACTAATTAGGAAAACTTTAATTATAAGGAGTGAACAAAATGTTTACAGCATCGGTTGTCACAATCAGCGATAAAGGTAGTCGAGGCGAAAGAGTTGATACTAGTGGTCCAACTCTTGTTAAAATGCTTAAGTCAAGTGGCTATGACGTCATTCATGAATGCATTGTACCTGACGAATTTCAAGTGATTAAAGAAACACTCATAGATTTGTCAGACAGGGTGAAAGTCAACATTGTTCTCACTACAGGTGGAACAGGTTTTTCGCCAAGAGATATTACCCCAGAAGCAACAGAAGCCATCATAGAGCGAAGAACACCCGGCTTGACTGAACTTGCAAGACTTGAGAGTCTTAAAATCACACCCAAAGCCGCATTATCTCGTGCGACATCAGGTATCCGTTCTAAAACATTAATTATCAATATGCCTGGTAGTCCCAAGGCTGCTAAAGAACACTTAGACGTTCTACTCCCAATCTTAGATCATGGACTTGATATACTACTGGATCTGGATGGGGAATGTGCTGAATCCAATTAGCACAAGATCATTACAGTAATACGTTTAAATATTAAAAGGAGATGCTCACTTGAGCATCTCCTTACTTTCACTTCACTATACTAACACTTCACTAGTACCAGTGATTTTGATTTAGTTTTCAATTGATTCCAAATCAATTTTCACATCAACATTGAAATTCAAGAATAGGTTGTCATCCATGTCATCTAGGGCAATTTCGATTGGGACAATTGTCTCTCCGCCTTTTTTAATAGACGTTCCCCAAATACGAACAACTTTTCCAGGGTACTCTTTATCAGGAACCGCTTGAGACGTTACAATAGCTGGTTGACCTTCGTATATTCTTCCAATAAATTCTTCAGCAATGTCAGCTCTTACAATACGCGAATCAAGGTCTACAATCGTTATGACACTGATTTCACGATCTACATAAGACCCTTCCTTTGAACCCACCTCTGAAACAACTCCATTGTCGATCGTTGAGACTATTTGGTTTCCATTTACAAAGTTTGCTTTTGAATATTTGTCTTCCAGTCTTTGAAGTTCGTCTTGAAGTCTTGTCAATCTATTTTCTTGAGTTTGACGATTTCCAGAAACCTGATCTCGTGTACTCTTTAGACTTAACTTCATTTTGTCAAGTGCTCTTTCTTGAGCAGAAACTTGTTCACTTAGTTTTTCAAACTCATCTTTGGACGCAGCACCATTATTGTAAAGAGATTTTTTCTTTTCGTACTCAGATTTTAGTTCTGATAATTGCGCTTCAGTGTCTGCCACATCCAGCTCAAGTTTTGACACTGAATAATCCTTTTTATCCAGTTCAAATTGCGTTTCATTTATTTCCATTTTTTTGCTGGCAATCTCATTCTCTAGAACACTGATATCAAAATCTACTAGTTGATCACCTTTTGAAATTCGTTCTCCCGCTTTGACATAGATCTTATTCACACGTGCGTTAAAATCTACACTAATACTTTGCTCATTTGTAGCTTCAACAATACCATATGCCTCAACAGATTCATTCTTAGGCTCTTCCTCTACAACGGCCGTTTCATCAACAGGCTCTACCTCTTCTGCAGCATTGGCACCACCACATGCAGTCATTGTTATAGCCAGAGCTGCAATTATTCCCATTAGTACAAGCTTTTTGATCATTAGACAAGCCTCCCGTCTTTTAGTCTTATAATTCTTGTTCCGTATTGTGCAGCCGATTCAGAGTGTGTTACTTGTACAACTGTTTTACCTTTTTCTCTATTTATTTTCTGGAACAACTCCATAATTTCAGTACCTGTTACACTATCAAGGTTACCAATGGGTTCGTCTGCCAATATAAGATCAGGCTCACTAATAAGTGCCCTTGCAATGGCCACACGTTGCTGCTGACCACCAGAAAGTTCTCTTGGTGTATGTTTCCTTCTGTCAGCGAGTCCAACAAGTTCCAGAATTTCATCTAGCTTCGTCTCATACTTTTTAGGGCTCTTCCCATCTAAGAGAACTGGTAATAGAACATTCTCTTCTACGTTCAAGTTCGGAATTAAGTTGTAAAATTGAAACACAAACCCTATTTCACGGCGTCTCATTATACTCTCTTCTTTATCTTTCATTAGTTTCAGTTCTTTTCCATTGATCATAACTTGACCAGTAGAGGGATCATCCAAGCCTCCAATAAGATAGAGAAGCGTTGACTTTCCAGATCCAGAAGGTCCCATTAATGAAACAAACTCTCCTTTTTCTATCTGAAAGTCTAGGCTTTTCAAGACTTTTACTTCCTCTTTGCCAAGCATGAAATTCTTGCAGACATCTTTTACATCAACTACAACTGACATGCTCCTCCTCCTATTCGTATCTCAATTCTTCGATGATACTAACTTTACCCGATCTTCTAAGTACTCCCACTGATGAAAGTAGACAAACACCGATTGCTCCAAGCATGCCGAACACGCCAGCGCTTAGGGTTAAATCCATGGTAATGATTACCTCTGCTTTTTCAAGCAGGCCAGAAACTCTATGAATAATCAACTGAGCTGTTACGATACCGAAAACAGCGCCCATTAAGCCTCCAGAAATCGCTTCTATTAAAATCATTCTTTTTCGCTGCTTTTTGCTCATACCTACAGAGGCAAATATTGCAAATGCTTTTTTCCTCGCTATAAAACTAACAAGGAAGTTGTTCATAACACCAATGCTGCCTATTAGGGCTGTTGCCGCTGAAAAGGCCGATATAATGATTATAAACGTTGAGTTCTGTTGCATGAATCTTTCTTTTCGTTCATTCATTGTTTGAACGTCGTACCAGTCAAGATTCTTAAGCTTCTCTTCAATATTAGCCTTCATTTCCTCAGGTTCATAGCCTGGCTTAATTTTCATAGCCATCCGAGTGCCCCAGAACTGTTTCAAATCATTCCTTATATTTCGTCTAGCTGTAATTCCAAACTTACCGTTTGCATCTTTTGTTTTAACAAATCCAATAACTTCATACTCTCTAATACCCTTTCCAGTATCAAGCTTAAGCATTTGTCCTTCTTTAAGTCCATACTTATCTCTAATTACTGTACCTAATATGAGCTTTCGACCAGTAAGAACTTCTTTGAAAACAGCGTCGTCATCATCATGATTTAATACATCGTACTTCATAAAACTTGAGAATCGGTCGCTTTCTATTCCAACAAGTTGTCCTATAAATGCTTTTTCCTCATCGTTGTACGTAAATGCTTCATATGACTCTTGATAAATCATTGTATCCTGAATGCCATCCAAAGATAAAACCCTTTGAACAGTAGTCTGAGACGATGAAGAATCTACATACACCTGTATGTCATAATTACGTGTATTAAAGTACTCTAGAAGATCGTCTTGCATACCTGATCCCATCATACTAATCGTTAGCATACTTGCAAGACCAATAGTAAGGAGTACAACGTTATCGTAAGTACTTTTATTCCCTCTCATGTTTTTAACCGCAAGAAGTCCGACATTACCAAATACAGCGCCAAAGAACTTCTCTGATAAAGTTATGAATCCATCACTTAAGATTGGAACAAAACATACAAGCGCAAATATCATGCAAATAATACCTAGACCACCTGACAATGCTGCCATCATGCCTTCTGACAATACAATTGGCAAGACAATTGACAATACAGCCAAAATAACGCCGAATACATATCGTAAATATTTTCTTTTTTCTTGGTGCCTTCAATTATGTTTAACAGTATTTCTTTGATCGGTATTTGTGAGGTTTTGATAATTGGTACAAGTGCACTACCGAATGAAAGTATTAAACCAAACACGAAAGCCATGACCATGTATTCTGGTGGATATGCAATACGGTCAACCGAAGCTCCGTTAAGCATACTGCTTGACATAATCTGCATAACAAGTGACAACATACCATAACCAAGTCCACAACCAAACAAGCTTCCTACAATTCCATAAATTGTTGCTTCGGACAGCATAATGAAATCTGTCATTTTCTTTGTTGCACCTATACTTCTAAACGTTCCAAGCATAGGTAGTCGTTCAAGGGTAATGACCTTAAATGAAGTGTAGATAATAAATATACTAATAAGAACTACCAGTATTAGCATAAACATGAAAGGTATTCGGATAGGATCTATTTCTGCCTTGATTTCACTTTTGGAAACCATAACATCTATGTATTCATCTTTATAGACTGTTTTTAATCTTTCAATAGTTTCTTGGATCTTGGTATCATCTACTGATTTGAAGTATATAGTGTTTACTAAGTTCGGCGACCCTAAGAAACGACTCAGAGTTTCTCGAGGAACAAACACCTCTAGACTTTTCTCACCAAACGCAAGATTTTCTCTAAAGAATCCACTATTCTCGGCAATGGCTACGATTCTAAACCGCTTAATATCATTTTCAGAAAACTGCAGCGGAAGGTAATCCCCTAGATCATATCCTTCTTTTTCAGCAAAAGACTGTCCTATAATGGCACTCTTGCCACTGAACTCAAAATCACCAAGTGTCTCTACAAACTGCATAGGGTTTTGAGTTTGTAAATCTTCTAATCTGTACCCCTTCAAATTTACGTCTTGATTCTTATTCTCAGAGTTCCTATACTTGACACCCCATTCAACAACACCGATTGAGTATTCAACATCCTCAGCGACATCACCTAGATCTCTCATCTTAATTGAACCGCTGTCATTAAATCGTCCTGGTCCAGCGTAAATCTCTGCAGTACCTACGTAACTCTTAATATTTTCCATAATAATGTCTGTCAAAGCATCTGATATAGAAAGAGATGCAAAGAAAAGACCAACAGAAAGCATTATGGATAAAAGAATTAGAAAAGTTCGAAACTTGTGTTCTTTTATGTTTCGAAATGTATATTTTACAAGTATTCCCACTCTCGCCCTCCTTTTCAGATTACTGACTTCAGAATAACCATTTCTCATTTCGCCCATTGTAATGTATCAGACAAGTCTTAAAAATAGATTAAAAAAAACTTTAGATTCGTATTAAGGAGCCACTTTAAGTGATTCTTAATTCTTTGTACACACAACGTACACATTCAAGTCGTTAAAGCCAGTTCATCTGAAAATAACAAAAAGGCGCAATCTCCATTGATGGCGCTGCACCTAGCTGCCAGAATAGTTTTTCACCTCTGATATGAAACCCTAAGTGAGAATAGATGTCAATAAAAAAGAGATGTCTTTTACAACATCCCTTTGTTCTTTGCCTACAGTTCAAAACTGAAATATATAGCCAACATATTATAAACGAAATAACAGTTATCGTAGAATGACTTCCATTATTTTATGTGTATTACTATTAATCAAGTCTTTTCCTAAACTGCGCTGATGATATTATCAAGAGCAGTAAAGTCAACACACCAAGAGCTATTGTGTCATTAATCAAGTAACTGAAGTCAGATCCTTTTAAAATAATGTCCCTAATAATATTCATGAAATATGTTACAGGTATTACGAATCCAGCATTATAGATTGGAAGCGGCATAGCTTCTCTTGGAAACATAAATCCAGATAAAATAACACTTGGCAGAACAAATAGTAGTGCCATCTGCATAGCTTGAGCTTGATTCTCAGCAATTGCTGATATTAACATCCCTATTGCAAGTGCACACATTACAAATAGTATCCCCAATATAATTAAAAGTGGAAGTGACCCCTCAACAGGTACTTCAAACCACCATGTTCCAAGGAAAAGTGCAATTAGAAAATCAATTGTACCAATAACAACATAGGGCGCCATCTTTCCAAAAATGAGCTCAACACCTTTGATTGGTGTTACGATTAACAGTTCAATTGTTCCATGTTCTTTTTCACGAACCAGTGAAAACGCTGTAAGAATCACAGTAATGTTTTGCATGACTAGGCCAATAAGAGCAGGAACTATGAATTTTGAACTCTCTAAGTCGGGATTAAACCAGACTTTTGTTCTAACATCTAGTCTCTCCATATTTTCTGTCAGATTAAAACCAGTGTCTTCTATTAACTCAAAGACATATGTTCTTGATAACATAACACTGCTCTGGAGGGCTGTTCTTGCTATTGTAGGGTCCACACCATTAATAATGAGTTGTGTGGTCGCTTTATCGCCTTTTTGAACTTTTTCTCCGAATCCTGCAGGTATAACAAGAGCAACATCTGCGGAATCATCCATAATTGCCCTGCGAATTTCTCCAGTATTGCTTAGATACTCTGTTGGGATAAAATACCTTGTTGCTTCAAACTTGTCTATGAGTTCACGACTTTGATAAGACTTATCCATATCGAGAATAACCATATCAATTGTTTCAACATCGGTGTTCACTGCATAACCAAAGAGAAGTGTAAATACAACTGGCATAATAAGGGTTAATATCAAACTAAACCGATCTCTTCGTATGTGGATAAACTCTTTTTTCATCACTGAAACCAACCGAGCAATACGCATTATTCCTCCTCCTCTCTGAGAAGGAATTTTAACTCCTCATATGAACTTGTAACCTTGTTGCCTGTTACATCTTCCTCATACTTTATAAACACATCTTCCAAAGAATTAAGGTTCAACTCATCAATGATTTCTTTAGGAACACCTTGTCCAATAACTTTCCCTTGGAAGACAAACGCAACCTCATCACAGCTTTCAGCTTCATCCATATAATGTGTTGTAACAAGGACACTAATACCTTGTCTTGAAAGTCTATAGATTATTTCCCAAAAGACACGTCGCGAAACCGGGTCAACACCTGCTGTTGGTTCGTCCAAAATCAGCAGATTGGGTTTATGAATCAGGGTACACCCTAGGGCTAATCTTTGCTTCCATCCACCAGAAAGCGTTCCTGTAAGTTGATTTTTCCGACCTGCTAATCCCGCCATGTTTACAATTTGATCTATCCGTTCTTCTACGAATTTTCGCTTCACACCATATATTTCAGTGTAAAATTTCAGGTTCTCATAGACTGTGAGATCCTCATATAAACTAAATTTTTGAGACATGTATCCGATCCTTAGTTTGATGTCCTCAGGATCTTTAACAATGTCATACCCAAAGACCTTACCAGATCCTGATGTTGGTCTTAAAACACCGCAAAGCATACGAATGAGAGTTGATTTCCCAGCACCATTCGGACCTAAAATCCCAAAGATCTTCCCTTTGGGAATATCCAAAGTGATGCCATCTACTGCTTTAATATCCCCAAAATGTTTTTTTAGATCCTTAATTTGAATTAGAAACTCCGAGTGTGAGTTGTTATTCATTCACATCATCCCCTAAATAGATATCAACCAACATACCTGGCTTGAGTTTCCCATCTGTATTTCTTATTCGAACTCTTGTTTCATAAACAACTTCTTGTCTATTTTCTTTGGATTCCAGATTTTTGGGCGTAAACTCACCATCAGAAGACACAAATTCAACAACGCCGTTCAACTCAAGTGCTTCATCGTAATCCACTTTGATAAGAACCTCGCCTCCGATTTGCACCTTATGCAGGTTCATTTCTTCTACATAAATCCTAACGTTTAAGGTCTCTGTGTCAGCAATTTCTGCAAATTTCGAAGTCATGGGATATTGCTCACCAACATTGAAAAAAACGGACTCAATAACACCATCATGATTTGCTGTTATCAATGACTCTTCCATTTTGTCTATAACTGATTCAACAGCCCACTTGGCGCTGTCTACACGACTTTGTGCTGATAATAGTTCTTCTTCCGTTGCACCTTGAAGTAATAAATTTAGGCTTTCCTCTAAAAGCCTCTTCTGCGATTTTGCTTGGTCCCGTTTTGAAACGGCATTGGCTTTTAACAGGTCTGCATCATCAAGTTGTTGTTTAGAGGCCGCACCACTTTCATATAAACTATTTACCGTCTCATAGTTGTCAAATGTATGATTCAACTGGTCTTGAAGTATAGAAATCTGATCCTTTTGTTGCTCAATCTGTTGATGTATCTGGTTTACTTCTTCTTCTCTTGCGCCTTTAAGAATTTTTGCTAAATCAGCTTCGGAACCCATAAGGAGTGCTTCAAGTCTTTTTTTCTCAATTTCCAGTCCGTTCGTGTCCAATCTAGCAATATGATCTCCTAATCGCACTGTGTCACCTTCTGCAACATACACCTCCAGCACTTCACCCGATAACGCTGTCATTGCGGTATATCTATCACTTTCAACAGTTCCCGTATAGTAATTTAACTCTTCAGCATGGCAACCTGAAAGTGTAAGTGCAGATAACGCTAAAATTAAGAATAGCTTCAAACAGACTTTTTTAATCATGATACCATCCCCCTTAATCCATTAATAACCACTTGCGAAGAAGACTTCATCATATCGTATGCAGCTTGCTCACGTGTTTTGGTCTCACCAGGACCAAACATTTGAAGCTGAAAGATTACACCTATGATTTGTCCCATCAAGGTTCTTAATATCAAGAACTCATCTAAATGATCAGCACTAAGTTTTTTACCAAGGACTCTGGCTAAATCAATCCCAATGCCTTGAAAATTATGGGTAAACTCTTCAAAAAACACTTCACGAACTTCCTCATGGAAGTTAATCTCGTAGATCACAATCTTGAGAATTTCAAAGTTACTTTCTACTAATTTGAATCTGTCTTTCATCAATTCTTCTATAAGCTCTTCTGCTGTCATCTCGTCAGATCTTTCTAAAATTTCATGGAGTGTCTTCGTCGCAATGCCACTTGCAAACTCTTTAATAAAGTCTTTTGCTACATGTTTTAGTAAGTCTATTTTCTTTGGAAAGTACCTAAATATTGTTCCTTCTGCACAGCCCGCCTCTTTGGCAATTTCTGAAGTTGATGCACCAGAATACCCTCGTTTTGAAAACTTTTTTATAGCAGCAATAATTATCTTGTCTCTCGTAGTGGGTTTAGACATATCTATTCCTCCGAATCACTTATACAAAATGAGTGAGTACTTACTCATTAGTTATTATACCCCTAAATTCGCAAAATACAATAGAAAAAAATTATACATTCGCTTAACTGAGTCGTAGTTTCTTATACTATGTGTAATTATGGTATGATTATCTTAACTTACAAATTGGGAGGATTTCATATTTTGAGTCCATTAGAAAATGAGTACATTGACAGTAACAAGCTAGACAATAAGCAGTATATGCAATTATATATATGGTTTTTCTTTTCCATTCTAATGTTTGCAAGTTTTATCAATATTGATATAAACAGCGACCACCAAGATAAAGTTCTTCAAGACATCACTTACTATAATTTCACTACATCTCATGATCTTAGACTTAGCAATGATATCAATTTGCAAACACTTATGAATGAGGTAACCAAAGTAGATGATCAAAATACTTTAAAAGAACACCACTTGATCGATATCAAATTCCCGAGTGAACTCTTGGAGGAACACTTGATTCATATTAGTGGCATTAAGGGCACTCATTATAGGGTGTATGATGAGGATTTTCAGCTTATAGAAGAAATCGAGAATAGAACTAACTTTCTGCCTTATACCTACTTCTTCAATGGAACATACATGCACGTAGAGGGTTCGGGAGTTTATGTAGAGGTGACCTCTAACTCGAGAATTATGGCTACTGATTATACAAGTTCTTTTTCGTTATCAGATTTAAACGATGCCATTCCAACTTTTAAATTTAGACTTAATACCGCATTTTTCATGCTGATACTCAGCCTCATATTCTTCTTAGTTGCTATAATCCTCAAAGATATTTTTCAAAGCCAATTGATGGTATCCCTTGGGCAATTCTCAGGGATGTTTGGTGCCTGGGTTATTTTTGATTTTAATCACAATGCCTACTGGATTGTAAATGCGTTCAAAAATATGCCCCATTTATTGCTGTTGATTATATTTGTTTTATCTTCTAACTATTTAATGTGCATTTTCTTAAAGCTAAACATTTCAATATTGAAATCAAATAGGTATACTCGTTATATAAAAATCTTATATTGGGGATCATTACTACTAGCAACAGTAACAAGTATTTTAGAGCTTATTAAACTATTTTACTGGTCAGAAACACTTCAAACCTTATACTACTATGATCTATTGGTATTTGATTATGCTATATCTATAGGGAGTTTGCTTCTAATAATAATTACTTGGTTAGACAAACCATTCCACGAGAACTTTGGTTTGGTTTATTCAATTGGGTTAACTGGATCGCTCATTACATTTACTATTACACAAGCAACACCATACCTTATATCCCATTGGGGTGTTATATGGCTGGTGTTCTCAATCGTATATATAATGTCACGTAGTTTCTTAGATTCCCAACAAAAGCTTCGGGGGCTTTTGGTGGAACTAAAGAAGATTAATGAGTATAGTTCAAAACTAAACGAAGAACTCGAATTTACGCAAGAAGAACTTTTAATGAGATTAGGTTCTACAGTCGATCTGCGTTCAAAGGAAACAAGTCAGCACGTTCAGCGTGTATCGAAGATATCATACTTTATTGCCATTGAGCTTGGATATTCTGAGAAGGAATCTAAAACGATCTCTCTTGCCAGTACATTACACGACATCGGAAAAGTGGGCATCCCTGATAGAATACTCAATCAACCTGGCAAACTCTCTAACGAAGACTACAATGATATGAAAGCTCATTCCCGTATGGGATATGATATTTTAAATGGTTCGTACAGTTATTTAATGGACATCGCAGCAATCATTGCCCTAACACACCATGAACGATACGATGGAAATGGATATCCCGATGGACTATCAGGTGACAATATTCCTATGTACGGTACGATAGTGGCAGCAGCAGATGTATTTGATGCTTTACTATCTGAAAGAGTTTATAAAAAAGCTTGGTCTTATGAGGAAGTCTACAAGTTCTTCAAGGAACAGCGTGGCAAACACTTCCACCCTGAAGTTACTGATATCGTCATAGAACACTATGAAGAGCTCAAAGAAATGCTCCAGGAGCTGCAGTAAATCAGATCCATGTAAATTGTTATGTAAAAGCGTAAAACCCCCAAACGTTGAACGTTTGGGGGTTTTTATCATTATCAATACTAAATTATTTTATGTCACCGTGAGTTTCGGAATCAGCCAACTCTACGATTTTGTTTTCCTCATCACAGAAAACAACTTTGGGTTTAAAATCAAGTGCCTTTTCCTGCTCAATCCAGCAGTATGCAATTATTATGCACACATCGCCTGGTTGAACCATACGAGCTGCTGCACCGTTAAGGCATATAACACCACTGTCCGCTTCACCCTCTATAACATATGTTTCTAGTCTTGATCCGTTATTATTATCAACGATCTGAACGCGTTCACCTGGAAGAATTCCAGCTGCGTCCATAAGTGTCTTATCAATGGTAATAGATCCAACGTAATTAAGATTTGCCTCAGTAATGACCGCTCTATGGATCTTTCCTTTAAACATATTCACTAACATTTATTCAACCTCCAACCTAATGTTGTCCAGTAGTTTAGGTTTACCTACCCAAACGGCTAGGGCAATTAGAACGTCTCCCGTAACCAACTGAAGCGGTTCGAGTGTTCTTGCATTTACTATTTGAATGTAATCGATTTTAGCATAATCAATCTCATTAATCATGTTCTTCATTTCATCATGAATTAGATGTGCATCTCTAATACCACCATCAATCATCTCTCTTGCTCTGCCAAGTGATCTTGATAATACAAGGGCATCTTTTCTTTGCTTCTCATCAAGGTATGTGTTTCTCGAGCTTAGAGCCAGACCGTCATCTTCTCTCACAATTGGACAAGGGATAATTTCAAGATCCATATTCATGTCTTCAACCATTCTTTGAACAACTGAAACTTGCTGGGCATCCTTCATACCAAAGTATGCTCTATCAGGTACACAGAGATTAAATAGTTTTGACACGACTGTGGCAACACCTCTGAAATGACCTTCACGGCTTGCACCTTCCATAAGAATGGTTAATGGGCCTTCAACATCTACATAAGTGTTATAACCAGTAGGATACATTTCTTGAACCGATGGGAAAAATACATAGTCTACACCAGCTGACTCCATAAGGTCCTTATCTCTTTCAATATCTCGTGGATACGCTTCAAGATCTTCTCCTGGACCAAACTGTGTAGGATTAACAAACACACTAGCCACCAAAATGTCGTTTTCTCGTCGAGCTTTCACCATGAGAGATTTATGTCCTTCATGAAGAAATCCCATCGTTGGAACAAACCCAACGCTCTTACCCTCTTTTTTCAGGCTCTTGAGAAGATTTCTAAGTTCTCTGCCACTTGTATATAGCTCCATCATGGGCCTCCTGAATCAAATTACTAATATAGTTTCTCAAGTACTTCATCTTTTATTTTAAATGTATGCTTTTCCTCAGGGAAAGTCATATCTTGAACTTCTTTTTTATATTCTGCAACGGCTTCCTTCATTGAAGTTCCAACATCAGCAAACTTCTTAACAAACTTTGGCACAAAATCTGAGTACATACCAAGCATGTCTTGAATGACTAGAACTTGTCCGTCACAGTACTTGCCAGCACCGATTCCAATTGTAGGAATGCTCAGTTTTTCACTTACAATTTTAGCAAGTTTTTCTGGAACACACTCTAGAACAATAGCGCAGCATCCAGCTTCTTGAAGCAAAAAAGCTTCGTCAATAAGTTTCTTAGCCTGTGCTTCACTTTTACCCTGAACCTTGAATCCGCCAAACATATTTACTGACTGAGGTGTTAAACCCAGGTGTCCAACAACTGGGATCTGAGCTTTAACAATTGCTCTAATCTTGTCTACAACGTCTTCTCCACCTTCAAGTTTAACTGCGTCAGCACCAGATTCTTTAATGAATCTACCTGCATTTCTTACAGCCTCTTCAACAGTAATATGGTAACTCATAAATGGCATGTCGCCAATAACAAATGCATTTTTCACACCACGCGACACAGCGCGAGTGTGATGGAGCATATCCTCCATAGTAACACTTAATGTATCTTCATACCCCAGCATAACCATTCCAAGTGAATCGCCAACCAAAATTGTGTCAACACCCGCTTCATCAAGAAGCTTTGCAGTAGAATAATCATACGCTGTCAGCATTGATATTTTTTTTCCTTCATCTTTAAAACCAATAAAAGAAGATACCGTAAATTTGCCCTTGTTCATGATTTCACCTCATCACTTAACAATTCTTCCAGTTTCCCTAGCTTACTTTTGTCTGTACCTGACTTTTCTTTTGCCATTTGGACAGTTGCCCGCCCAAGGTATTTATAAAAGTCTTCGATATTCTCGTCTGATACAGCATCCAGATGTGCTTTCACCGTGTTTACATCACCACGTGCGATGGGTCCCGTAAGGGCTTCCTTGGTATCCATGTGCTTAAGATTTTCAACTGTTCCACGTATTAAAGGATATAGTGCCTTGTATCCGATTTCACGGTCAATACCGATTGATTCATACATAGCTAGCCCTACATCAACAAGTGTCACCAAATAGTTAGACACAGTGCAGGCTGCCATATGATACAAAGTTTTCTGCTCACTTTTGATCACAAAATACGTGTTATTCATCTGTTCTAGCAAAAGTTTTAGTAGATTCACAGCGCTCGATGTGCCTTCAATTGAAAAGACCGTGGTCTTTAACTGAATTCTTGCGGTCTCTATATCTGCAATAGATTGAATAGGATGCAAGGAACCTGTTTCAGCCCCTAGTTCTTTCAGAGCCTCTAAACATGTACTAGAATGAGCACCGCTCATATGAACAAATGTCTTTCCTTTTAATGAACTTTCATTTTCAGCGATTTCGATTGCTACAGACTCGATCACCGTATCTGGTGTTGTGATCATTATTATATCTGTTTCGAGAATCAAGTCGCTTATACTGCTGTAATACCCGCTGGATGTCAGGCTTGCAGCTTTCCCTGCTGACTCTTTTGTCTGGCTATAGTATCCGGATAAAGCATTGTTGTTATCTGTAAGATAAACACCAAAGGCTGTTCCAACTCTACCAGCTCCAATAAAGCCAATTTTCAATTTAATCCCTCCCATACACCTGGTTTATTATGAAATTAGCCATATGGTTCAATTCATAGATAATTTCGTTGATATTCCAGGTCAATAAAAAAACCTGCAACTCGGCAGGCATTCAGAAGTACGATGACTAATGTCATCATGGGTCTGTCTCTGTCCATAGGCTCCGAGCAGAATTAGACATTCCAATGAAATGTCTAAGCATATGGGATTGTGAGTAAATCTGTCGTTCGCACATGGTATGGCTCCCCAAGGATACCATCCAACGTAATTTTACCATAGTGGTTTAAAAAATCAAATAACAAATGTTCACCTAAATTATCACTTTTAGTAATCGTTATACAATATTTAACGAAAATTTCACACACTTTAGTATCAGGTGTTAATATCTAGTGTTGACTTGTAGTTCTCCTATGATATACAATGATGTTTAGAATCGAAACAATTGTACTACTAGTGATCGCAAATAACAGTTTCATTTGAGAAACTGTTGCAATATCTCCATTCGGTGGGGAACTCAGTCAGGAGTGTGAATAGAATGTTTCCAACACTTAAGATTAGAGACTTGAACGTAAAACTTCCTATTATCCAAGGTGGTATGGGAGTCGGCGTATCAATGTCAAAACTGGCAGCTGCAGTTGCCAACGAAGGTGGTATCGGTGTTATCTCCGGTGCACATCCTGGTTTTAAAGAGGATAATTTCAGAACAGATAATGCTGCGTCGAATGTCCAAGGTCTTATTAAAGAATTGAAAAAAGCACGAGAACTAGCTCCAAACGGAATTATTGGAGTAAACTTCCTTGCAGCTTCAAAGAATTACACAGAACTTGTTATGACAGCTGTTAAAGAAAAAGCTGACCTGATCATTTCAGGTGCAGGCCTACCCAAAACACTGCCAGAACTTGTTAAAGGTTCAACAACTAAAATTGCTCCAATCGTGTCATCTGGTAAAGCAGCTGCAACGATTGCAAAGATTTGGGACAGAAAGTATGATTTTCTACCAGATGCTGTAATTGTTGAGGGCCCTCTTGCAGGAGGCCACCTTGGCTTTTCACCTGATGTGCTAAAGGAAGGCAATTGGCCAAATTTGAAAGACCTTGTTGTTGAAGTTGTTGATGCACTTAAACCATTTGAAGAAAAATACGGTAGAAAAGTTGCAGTTATCGCTGCTGGCGGAGTCTACTCTGGTGCAGATATGGCAGAAATGATGGAAGCTGGTGCTGCTGGCGTTCAAATGGCGACACGTTTTGTTACAACTGAAGAATGTGACGCTCACGAAAACTTCAAACAAGCATATATTGATGCCACTGAAGAAGACATTGAGATTATTGTTAGTCCAGTTGGACTTCCAGGTAGAGCTATTCGTAATAGGTTTACAGACATGGCTAAAGAAGGTGCACATAAAGTCACTAGATGTTATACATGTCTTAGAGGATGTAATCCCGCAACAACGCCGTACTGTATTACAGACGCACTTGTTGCATCAGTTGAAGGTGACACTGAAAACGGCCTTGTTTTCGTCGGTCAAAACGCAACTAAATTAACAGAGATTACAACAGTCCATGAGGTCATTGAATCTATTGGCAAAGAGTATGATGAATACATTTCAAATAAATAGATTTCAGTTATTATTTACATTGAATTAAATTGAAACAAACTCTAATATAATTTTCCCCTAACAGGATTTCTTGTTAGGGGATTTTTTATGCCTTATTGAATGTCACTAATTTACCTTAGACTGTATATTGGTGGCTTAACTTGGGTATTAACCAAACTACAGATTCAAATATCTTAATATAAAGAATTATTTTCACTAATTTAACCTATATATATCCAAAATACATTATACATCTGCTATAATTACACTAATAGAGTGTATATTACGAGGAGGATTTTTATGAAAGGTTCTGTTGTATCAGTTTGGTTGAGTACCATTGAAGAAGTATGGGGACAAAATGTTAAGGTACAAGCCATGGCTTCTGTCGGTTGGTCTGCCGATAAAATGATCTCCCCTCTTGATGATATTGAGGATCAGACAATTTTTAATCTTATGGGTAACGTTGGTGGTCAAGTTGGCCTCAGTGACGATCAAGTTTGGAGAACTGTAGGTAAGAATAATATTATAAGCTTTAGTAGATGGTTTCCTTCTTTCTTTGAAAGATCAAGCCTAAAAGCTTTCCTTATGATGATGGACAGCGTACATGCTCAGCTTACAAAAATGATAAAAGGTGCAAAACCACCAAGATTGATTCCTCAGGAAATCGACAACACAACATTTACCATTACGTATCAGTCAAAACGTGGACTATTTGAGTACTTTCAAGGTCTGTTAGAAGGTGCTGCTGAATACTTTAATGAAAAAATGGAACTTGAAGTTCTCGATCGATCAAAACTTTCTGATGGAACACATCAAATGGTCATGAAAATTAAAGTTGAAAAAGGCACTAAAGTCTTTAAGACATATAGGACTACAAAAATACTATCTTTTGGTTTTATGAAATATGTACCTGCTAAGATTGCTTTACCTCCAGCGGTTGCTGCAACTTTAGTTGCTGGATTTGGAACTGGTGACTGGATTATTGGTGGTGTTTCCGGAGTGGTTACACTAGCAATCGGACTTGCAACTGCTCGTATTGTATGGTCACCAACCTTAGCAACAATCGAAGAACTTGATCAAATGAAGCAACTCAAGTTTGACAGTGATACTGTCATTTCAACAGGTGATAAATACGAGGAAATATTCGATCACATTAATGGCGTTAAAGATACACTTCGTGAAGACTTCATACTATTTAAAGGTGGCGTTGATGATATCCACAACTTCAATCAGAAGTTTAAGGATGTTGCAGGTAATATGACGGAAGTATCAGACATTATATCTACAAACGTTCAAGAAGTTGCTGAAGGTGCCATTCACCAAGCAACTGAAACCGAAAAATCAGTTGGTATTCTTAGTGGCAATATCGAGATGCTAAATGCTCTTTCTGAAGAAGAAATTGAAAGAAAAGACAGCCTTGAGTCTGCAGTTAGCAATATTGAAAAATCATTTAAGGAACTTCAAGATGTGTCTGTTAACCTAAATGACATCCGAGAAAAATTCGCAGGTGTTAACGATTTAGGTCAAGACCTTTCTACAAAAGTTCAGGATATTATCACAATCGTTTCGACTGTTGAATCGATTGCTGAGCAAACAAACTTACTGGCTCTGAATGCTTCTATCGAGGCTGCTCGTGCTGGTGAACACGGCCGTGGTTTTGCTGTTGTAGCTGAAGAGGTACGTAAGCTTGCTGAAGACTCTAAGGACGCGGTAAACACAATCAACTCTAACCTAAATCTATTTACAGAAGAAGTAAATAGAATGGTTACCGAGGTTGCAGATCAATTCGTTGCCCTTGAAGACGGTAATAAGAAACTTCATACTGTTGCCGAAAATAACCGTGAAGCCACAAATCAAATATCTGATGTTGCAGAAGGTATTGTTGAGCTTTCACTGAGACTTCAATCTGAAACACAAAAAGTTGGTGAAGTCTTTGAGAATATGCATACTCTAGCTGCTATTGCTGAAGAAAATTCTGCATCTAGTCAAGAGATGAGTGCCAATGTTCAACAGTTTACACAGCAGCTACAAGACTTTGCAGATTACATTGTAGAGCTAGAGAAGCTTTCGGTTAACCTAAAAACTGAACTTAAAAAGTATCACTTATAATAAACTCTACAAGCTGACAGCCTGTCGACTTTGTCTACAGTCAAAAAGGGCGAAACCTAATGGTTTCGCCCTTTTATTATACGCTTTCAATTCTAATTCTATATGTTTTCAATTTTAATTCTTGTCTGAGCTTTATAAGGCATTTCTGGAGTAACCGATTTAAACGGGAACCCCTTTTTATTCACATGGTCTGGCAAGTTCTGAGTCTCAAGGCAAATAGCCTTGTGGTCTAAATGATTTGCAGTATACATAACCACAGCGTCTTGATCTGTCCATACTGAAAGTTTTCTTCCACTTTCCAGATGTGTCAATCGAATCTGTGCATCATTTGTCTTTTCTAGTAAAAATGGATGATCAAATCCCCCACCACGCATTATTTGCGTTTCATTGGCCCCAATATCTTGACCGATGGTTTTCTCAGCTCTAAAGTCAAATGCTGTGCCATCAACACCAGCTAGCAAACCTACCGGACACCCATTTTCTTGGATTGGTGCAAACTGTTGCGCATTTATTTGAAGTCTATGGTCAAAAACTTGTTTATTCAAGTTTCCACTTAAGTTGAAGTAAGTATGATTTGTCATGTTAAGGATAGTTGGCATGTCCGTAACACCTTCATACGTCATATGAACAGTGTTGTCCTGGTCTAACATATAAGTTACTTTTAGCTCAACATTCCCTGGATACCCGCCGTCACCATCTCGACTGACTAACTTAAGAACAACTCCAGAGGCCTCTTCACTTTCAATCGTTTCAACTTTCCAGTTTCGTATATGAAGACCTGATTGACCAGCATGGAGATTATAGTTCTGGTCGTTTTTATCAAGTTCGTAAACATTTCCGTTTAATGTGAATCTTCCCTCTGAAATTCTTCCAGCGGTTCTACCGACAATACTTCCAAAATAGTCAGGATTCTTTAAATAGTCATTTACTGAGTTGTATTTCAATACAATATTATCTGCATGACCTGTTTTATCGGGTACATATAAAGCTTCGATCACACAACCAACTGATAATATATCCATTCTAATGCCATTGTCATTTGTAACCTTAATTCGTTCTATATCAAAACCATCTAGCTTTACGCCTGTTGATTCTTTTAATACGTTCATAGTTTAATCCTTTCGCACTGGAGTTACTCAAATATCCCTGCTTCGATTTATACTACTCACATTATAGTATTACGCACGCTCTCCTACAAGTCGTCTATGTAAATCAATCAAATTTTATGAGAAACGTCAATAAGCTATCAGCCAAAGTGGTAGTTTCTATCTGCGCCTTATATCTCAAAACACGTGAAACTGAAAATGACTAAGTCCATGCTCATTTTCCATTTCCCCTGTTTTGAGATGGATTTCTTTTGCCTTTCACGACAAAACGACGCTACCATTTCTTCGGCAACGTCGCTTCATGTTTGATGACTATCCATAGGTTTTCATCCTTTGGTTCGATTTAGTATTCCATTGTTTTGAAACCGTATAGCATAGCATATTCACGATCTACTTCAGAATTACAAGTCTTGCAAAGACCAAAACGGTTAACTTTTTTCTCTTCTTCACATCTCTTACAGACGCCAACTTTTACATGATTGTTCTGAACATTTTTGTCCATTTCCATACCTCCATTATTGAATAATCGTATACATTTCTCTCTATATGAATATTATAGATTACTTTCATGCATTTTACAATAGTTTTGGAATGTTTTTTTGTACGTACAATCCAAAGACTAACACGAACTTTTAGAACACCGAACACCATTTATAAGTGGTTCTACTTGTATTTCGCTAGATTCCAACACAGCTTTAACATGTTTCGTTCGATTTTTCCGTACATTACCTTCTTTCAATCCAACTTTAAATAAAAAACCAGTTTGCAAGAAGATAATTTCCTTCTTGCAAACTGATTAATTATCAAATACATCACGTTTTAATCTTCCTAAATCATCAGCAACCACCATAGCTGCAACAAGATCCCCTAATATGTTAACAGGTGTCACAGCCACACTAACCACATGGCTTATCGAAATAATAAGTGCCAGCATCTCTAGAGGAACACCAAACACATGATAAACAATTCCAAGAGTAAACATGCCAGTCAATGTTCCTGCGGTTGTTACCATAGCGATTATTACAATCATAAATGCCAAGGCCCAAAAACCTAATGCGTCAAATGTTATGCCATATATTCCTGCGGTTAAAAGAATAGCCACCGCTTGCATGATTGCAGTTCCGTCCATATTCAAAGTTGTTCCACCAAGAACAACTTTTCTAGCAATACCTTCTGGAACTCCAAGTTTAATTGTTGCAGTTTGAATCGTTACAGGTTCTGTCTCTCTACTGTTTATCGTCCAGCCAGCTATTCGCATAAGAGGCATACTCCTCTTAAACACTTCTATTGGAGATAACTTCAGTTTGAGTTTTATAATCCCACTATAGACCAGCAGTACATGAACAGCTATAAGAAGGAAAACAAGCAATACATAAAACAAGACAAACTTAAACATAGATGGTCCTGTTCTAGATGTTATTTCAAAACTGACTAGAAAAATTATTACAGGAAGTACTATATACATTTTGTAAATAAACTGTATCAACCTATTGTAGAAAGATTTAAATACATCGTCTTCAAGCGGCATATTATTGCCTCTAAAACGGTCTACTTCAGCAAGTATCACGCCAAATACAGCAGAACCCCCACATACAAGTTCAAGTGGAAACTGATAAAACATACGGTTAATGTCTCCAAAATATAGAACTGAACTTCGAGCACTTAACCAAGGTGCAAATTCCATTACTTGTCCCATCTTGCTAATCATAAACGCCCCAACAGTCAGTGCAATCAGAACAGCCATAGCTGTTGTTGCAATATATGTTCTGACTGAATCGCCGCCACCATAGTGGCCTCTAATCATACTCCACATCAATCTGAACGCGTCAATAAATGCTAGACAGCTGAGCGGCCATATAAGTACTTCTATTAACATGTTGAAGCTTGCCATACCAAGTCCTGAAATGTTATGTAGGAATGAAATGACTGCATCAGGCAAATTTAATGAATAGGCTATTATTCCAGTAATTCCACCAAAAATTAGTCCTAAAAAAAATCTGGATAATGTTTCTTTTCTCATTTTATCTTCCCTTGCTATTTCTGAATAATGTTCATAACACCTTCTAAGAACCCTTTTGCACTCACTTTACCATGATACTTTGAGCGTCCTCTTACATAGTCCATCTCTGCTTTTACATCTTTAAAGTCATATAGACTATTAGAATACTTTTCAAACTTCAGATTTCCAAAATCCTCAATCCCTAAGTTTGCAATATTTTGTAACCCTGCATGAATAGACCTACGCACTCTTTGTTCAATCGCTTTTGTAGAAATCGACTTTTTCACACCCTCTTGTTTATAATAGGTGCTTAACCGCTCGTAGAGTTTTGACATGTTTATAGATATACGGCGATTTTTACCTAAAGCCTGTTCCTCCATAATCATATCTACCATATTAAGAAGATCCGATGCACCAGCCTCACTCATTATTCCAATGTCCGAAAATAGTCGACCAGCTATTTCGCGTGGGCTCTCATTCACTTTAATTTGCGGTTCTGTTTTTACAGTATTAGTTAAACCAGCTGCTGCACTTAAGGTTTGATTTATTTGACTAAGCGTTCTTCTGATCCTTTGATTCTCGATTGCCTTTTGAGTGATGCTCACCACTTCAACAACGTTTATTGGCTTATTGATATAGAACTCTATACCTGCCTTGTACGCTTCACTGATCATGTCCTGAGATGTCACTTCAGATATCATGATGAATTGCATGTCCTGATCATTTTTTCTTATTTTACTGATAATCTCTATTCCATCCATACTCGGAAGCAGTAAATCAACATAAACAATATCTGGCTTAAGTTTTGCAATATCACCTAGAGCCTGTTCACCGTCATCCGCCTCTCCTATTAGAACCCCGAGATCATTATCCTCTATAATATTTGAGAGTATTGTTCTAATACCGATATCATCATCTACCAGATATATTCTTGGCTTCATCTAGATCCCCCCGATCAAGTGGTATATGCTGTATATATTTCATTGGTAGGTAAATTTTGAACACTGTTCCCTTTTCGATTTCTGACTCAACGTAAATTTGGCCTTTGTAATAGGACTCAACCAGCTCCTTTACATGTGTCAAACCAATCCCAGTAGACATTCGACCTGTTTTCTTATCAAACTTTGTAGAAAATCCCGGTTTGAAAATCGCCTGAAGGTCTTTAGGCTTTATCCCGCTCCCATTGTCAGTAATTTCAAAGACCATACTTGGCCCTTCCACCCGTTCTGCAATATGAATGTAGCCAGTTTTATACATAGACTCAATGGCATTATTAATCAAGTTATTCAGGACACTTATAAGAGAGTGGTAGTCACTAATCATTGTGTCGCTTCCAATGTCGAGTACTATTTCAATGTCTTTACTTAGAACCTGTACATAACGCCTAGTATTTTCCTGAATAATCTCAAGAATTTCTCCAATCAACATGTTCTCTTTATTTCTATAGTCCGGCAGCAAACTTTCCATACCTGAGATCACACGCTGAGAATCTTTTTTGATTTCATGAATGTCTTTTGAGAGATTAAGAAGTCTTCCCTTCAAATGACCTACGTAGTTTTCATCGATTGTTATTTCTTCATTTTTAAGCTCAGAATAGATTGAGTAACTTCGATTCATTGCTGACTCAATATCACCCATAGATTTATTCAGGAAAAATATTTCCGCTTTCATTTTCGCACTCATAATTAAGAGTTCCTTGTATTTCTCATTTTGTTCTTCCCTTAAAAGAAGAACACTATAAAATCTTAGACCAGAATATAAAATCAGAATTAGAAATGCTCTGACAAAGCCTGCTAAAAACAGCCCTAATAGAACCACATCTGCTGATGTGGCGTCAAATTCTTGTCTTATAACAACTTCCATGAGGTTTGCCATTATATCCGAAATACTGACCATAAATACAAGCTGTATTGGATAGTCTGCATGACTCCTAATTTTAAGTTGAGAATACATAACCGCTACAACCATATAGAATATTGCCGCAGGAACATGTTTACTCATAATTGGTATTATGTCACCTGCCGAAGCTAAATAATCTAAAAAAACTCTAAATCCGAAAATGGCCATTCCAGACATTATGCCCGTAATATTGATCGGAACCTTCTCGAACTTTAAGATCAAAAGGGTCATTGCCACAATCCCTAAGGATATTCGAAAAGACGAGTTAAATGGATGTATGTAAACCTGCCCCATTAAAGCTGTTGCAGCCGCTATAAAGAGTACTTCAGTAACCCTATCTCTTTTAAACATGCTAGCCCCCTAATACGTATCAACTATTGATCATCAATCTGAAATGTTCGTATTTTTGCTTCAATAGTCGAAGCTCAATAAAATTTTAACACAAATTTGCAAATTTTTATTGAAAATCAAAATCTTTCGTGTATAATCGGTGGTAGAAATGGAGTGAGTGATCCAATGAAACACTATGATAGTGAAACGGTTTACTTCATTTCATACGCTAAACTGCCAAGTAACATGGCAGCAGGCCAGCTCATGGAGATGGTCGGTGTTGGACTTGTCATCAATTATAAAACCGGTCACGTGACAGATATGTCATGTACCCTTTTAACTGATGAGGCAAAGATGTTCCTAAAGGATATCATAGTTGGATTCAACCTTCATGAGGACCCTATACAGGATCTAATCGATGCCATATGTTTCAGATACCATGGCCATTCGCAGAAAGCGATCTGTGTTGCTGTAAAGCAATCATCAGAACGTTATCAGCAGTGGTTTAGCGAGAAAATGAATAAGTCGTAACAGCATGCAGACAACTGCTTTGTTTGCGGAATTGATGTAACCCATCTTGACCTAGCAAATAAAATCCAGTACAAAAAAGCGCAAGCTTTTTTGTACTGGATTTTTTTATTGAGAGCAAGCAATTAGCTATCACTTTGGGGTATATAAAAACAATCATGTCAATTACTGCAGGCATCACACCTAGGAGGAAGAATCATGAGTGGCAACAAAGCACCCCAGAATCACGTGTTTTACAGAAACCAAAATTGGAGTTACCCAAAGGTATCACACGGTAAGGGGATCTACTTGTATGACGAGAATGGCAAAGAGTACATCGATGGCTGTTCTGGTTCAGCAGTAGCAAACATAGGTCACGGCAATGAAGAAGTCGCTGACTTTGCATCTGAGCAAATGAAGACAATCGCTTACACACACCTTTC
>LQAE01000058.1_pt1 | contig 56881 bp, 42 predicted proteins | sample 1535771 | NCBI WGS metagenome assembly LQAE01 (sample SAMN04331582, study PRJNA305678) | bioreactor metagenome | isolation source: bioreactor_1 inoculated with Wadden Sea sediment 1st replicate of a... | place: Germany:Bremen
CCGAAAGTAATTTATACTATAAATTTGATTCTAGACGTTTGTTTTATGCGTTATGAAATCAACTTGACATGAAATTGATCATTGTAACGAGTGATCTGATCCTTTGTCTTTTGTGAAAAGTATATATTTGAATTCTAACTGATGTGGCATACACATCAGTTTTTTTATTACTCAAATTATACAATTACGCGTAAAGCGAAGGAGAATTACATGACAATGATTAGAAATTGGGGAAAACTTTCCTCTGAAACTTTTGAACTTGTAATGAACACAAATGTACAACTCATGCGTGTTATTAGAGATGGAACATGCGTTATACCTTAGCAGATGAAGCAGGAGAAACACAAGGTGTTCTATCTGGAAAAATGAAAAAAGAACTGGATGACGAAGTTGGTTATCCATGTGTTGGAGATTGGGTATCAGTACAGTCAAGAGAACCAGACACTGAAGAAGTTGTTATTGAATCCATTATGCCTAGAGTAACATGTCTTAAACGTAAGAATGCGGGTGAGGGTGTTGATATTCAGAATATGGCTGCCAATGTGGACACTGTGTTCATTTGCACGTCTATTAATGATGATTTGAATCCGAGACGTATTGAACGTTTTGGGATTATAGCAAAAGGCAGTGGGGCTGATACAGTGGTTGTCCTTACAAAGTCTGACTTAATTGAAGACCCTCAGGTTATAGCAGACGATCTTCAAAAAAGACTGGGTAATACACTTGTTGTAACAGTAAATTCTGAAGATGAAAGTGGCTACAGTAGTGTGAAAGAGCTACTTAGACCACATAAAACATATGCGCTTATTGGCTCTTCTGGCGTTGGTAAGTCAACCTTAATAAATGGATTAATGGGTGAAGAAATTATGCATACAAGCGGTGTAAGAAATGACGATAAAGGTCGACACACTACTACACACAGACAGATGCTTAGAACCCCAGAGGGCCATATTCTAATTGATATGCCTGGTGTAAGGGAGGTTCAGCTTTATGATGACAAGGATGCATTAAATTTAGCCTTTGAAGACATTGCTGAATTAGCAGACACTTGTAAGTTCAGTGATTGCAAACATGAAAGTGAGCCTGGTTGTGCAGTTCTAGAAGCTATTTATACAGGTGAAATTGATGAGGACAGACTCACTAATTACAAGAAAATGCTCCGTGAAATGGATGCCTACTGGAAACGCAAGGGTCGAGCTAAATTCAAAAGCAAAAGACGGAAATAAACAAATTTAAGAAGCAGGTGGTGACTGACAATTGTATCAGTCACCACCTGCTTTTCAGGTTTTGTCTAAATCATTTCAAAAAAAGTATCATCATACACTTTATGCATGACACGCCAATCGTACTTAGATGTGATGTGTTGCAAATTGGGTCTGGTATTCGGCTTAAACTCTGTCAAAAAAGTTTTCAATTTGGTTTTCATTTCAAGTGGACTAGTGTAGTAATACTCACAATGTGATTCTGGCTCAATAAGTTCGGGATATGACAATCTGTTTGGCAAAAGGGGCTGAACACCATTGTGCATGGCTTCCATTAGACTTATACCGAAAGTCTCATGCATAGACGTAATTGGTATAATATCGGAATGTTGTAGCCACTGTGTGTAAGCCTCATAGGTTTCTGGTTTTCCATATACCACGAGGTGTTTATCAAGCTGTTCTTTGATGGTTTTAAATATTTTAGGTGGCTTAGGACTTTTTGCGCCAAGCACCGCCAAATTAAAGGCAACACCCTCGTTTGAAAGTTGGATTAAGGCATTAAAAAAGTCATCAGGATTTTTGTCGTATTCCCACCTATGTGTCCATAAAACGGTTGGATGTTCGTTTCTTCGAGTATCTATTCCAAACTTGGTATTATTGTGTCCCTCTTGATCTATTGTGTTGTATTCAATTCCAAGGGGTAAAACAGAAGTTTTTTCCCTAAGTATATCTATTGTATTAAGACCATTATAATCGGGCATACGGTTTAACAATTTTGTAAGGGCCTCAAAAAATGACTCCATTTGTGATTTGGAGTTGAAAAACACTCTATCAGAGGCAAGGGCAGAAGTGTAGTTAATGAATCCGTAGTGAAAGTCTCTATCTCGCTTTGAATCAGTGTCCTTCTCTGTATAAGGGTAAGACAATTGATTCTCATGAAAGTATAATGCTATGGGAACGCTATGAAGGGGACTATTCAGCAAGCTTTTGAGTGTTGTTATATCGAGCATATCACTGATCAACATCAGATCAGGTGGTGACTCTGAACTATACCTTTCGTTAATGATTTGTGCCAACTCAATTGCACCGCCGTGCATTCGCCATTTCCAGTGACGACCTTCAAGTGTTAGTAGTTCTATTTGATTTTCTGAGTGTTTCTTGTAACCATCAGCCCATACCTTGTGTGAGCCGGAATAATAGGGTTCGATAAGTAAAATTCTCATAAATAGAGTATATCATGAAAGTATATTTCTTTCAGATTGAACGAAGTGGATGAAATGTGAGTTTCGATATTATGCATTATTGTTCTGATTTCCAAACAGTTTCGAGTGGCTTAATGTTCGTATTTATATACAATGATAAGTGCTAATAAAAATATAGGGTTTCAAAATATTGTGTAGTTTTATCAATGCTTACAAAGAAAACGATTGCCTCAAAAAGAAAAAACGTTTGCAAGTTGTACTGCAATTTTTATGCATGATATAATTTCTCTTAAAACATTATCAGAAAATTCAATTATATGAGAGAGAGAAAAACAAAACATGCAAAACAGCATGCGATAGGAGGTAATGGTTATGAGTTTAGCAGGTCCGATTCGACAGGGATTATATGACCCTGAAACGGAAAAAGACAGTTGTGGTGTAGGTGCTGTCGCAGATATTAAGGGGAATGCGACACATGAAATTGTTACAAAAGGTCTAACGATACTCAAAAACATGAAACATAGGGGGGCAGTAGGTTCTGACGCAACCACGGGAGATGGTGCAGGAATCATGACACAAGTTCCCCATAAGTTTTTTGCTCAGGAGTTATCAAAAAATGGAGTACTTTTACCAGAGGCTGGGGACTATGCCGTTGGGGCGGTATTCTTGCCACGTGTACCACAGGCGAGGTTGTTTTGTGAAGGGGTAATAGAAAATATTCTTCAAGAAGAAGGCTTGTCTTTAATCGGTTGGCGCGAAGTACCTGTTAGTGTGTTCGACTGTGGTCACTCAGCAAGAGCAACTAGACCAGACGTAGCACAAGTGTTCATAGATAGTAGCACAATGGACCCCGTAACTTTTGAACGGAAGTTGCTTACGGTAAGAAAACAGACTGAAAACACAATTAGAGACTCTGGAATTCTTTATACAGATGCATTTTACATGTGTAGTCTTTCAACAAAAACAGTGGTATACAAAGGTCAGATACTAGGTTATAAGCTAGATGCATATTTTCCAGATTTGCAAGACGAAAGATACGAGTCAGCTATGGCAATAGTCCATGAAAGATATAGTACAAATACTTTTCCGTCTTGGAAACTAGCGCAGCCATTCAGATATTTGGCACATAACGGTGAAATAAATACAATTCGAGGTAATGTAAACTGGATGAATGCTCGAGAAGGTGTCATGAAGTCTGGAGTGTTTGGAAGTGATTTTCCAAAGATATTACCAATCATTGAACCTGGTGGGAGTGATTCAGCGTCTCTTGATAATGCCCTTGAATTATTTGTGGCCAACGGACATGATCTTACATATTCATTAATGTTAATGATCCCTGAACCTTGGCAAAATGACGAGCAAATGGCTGATGATATTAAAGGATTTTATGAGTATCATGCAAGGATTATGGAACCTTGGGACGGTCCCGCAGCGCTAGTCTGTTCAAATGGTGACCAAATCGTTGCTAAACTTGATAGGAATGGGCTAAGACCTTCCAGGTGTGCCATAACACAGTCTGGGAAAATTGTTATAGCATCAGAAACTGGTGTTGTTGATTTTGAAGACGATCCTTACGTGTCAAAAGACGCGCTTGAACCAGGTAAATTCTTATTTGTTGATATGGTTGAGGGACGTATTGTACCAGATTCTGAAATAAAGTCTCGTGTTTCGACAAGCAAACCTTTTGCACAGTGGGTAGACCGTAATCGACTCACTTTAAAAGATATTAAAGCAAATCATGAGATTAAACGTTCTAGACAGGAAACAAGGAAAATAAAAGAAGCTGTTTTTGGTTACACGTCTAAAGAAGTTAGATCAGTTCTTAATTACATGGCGAAAAATGGTAAAGAACCTATTGGCTCAATGGGAACGGATGAATCTATTGCAATTCTTTCAGATGATGCAAACCTTCTTTTTGATTATTTTAGGCAGGCATTTGCACAAGTGACCAATCCTCCAATTGATCCATTCAGAGAAAGATCGGTTGTTTCTCTAAGACAATTTGTAGGGTCGCATGGGAAACTTCTTGATGAGATCGAAACTGAAACAGACAACAAGTATCTCATGATAAAATCTCCAATATTAACTTCACCAGAGTTAGAAGACATAAGGCATTTGAATGGTAGAGATTTTAAAGCTGTTACTGTTCCAGCATTATTCCATACGGATCAAGAAAACGGACTGAAAAAGGCACTGGATAAGTTGTGTCAAAGAGCGGAAGATTTAGTTCAAAAAGGTCATGATATTCTTGTTATTAGTGATCGCGGTGTAGATTATTACAATGCGCCTATTCCGAGCCTACTTGCTCTTGGCGCAGTTCATCACCATTTAATTCGTAAAAAGCTAAGAACAGCAACTGACATTATAATGGAAACAGGAGAAGCGCGGGATGTTATGCACATGGCTTTACTCATAGGATACGGAGCGAAAGCCATTAATCCATATCTCGTCTATGAATTATTGACATCAGATGCACAAGACACATCGAATTTTGATAGATATAAAGACGGTATTGCAGAAGGTATTTTAAAAATTATATCTAGAATGGGTATTTCAACTTTGCCTTCATATAATGGAGCACAGATCTTTGAAGCCGTTGGAATAAGCAGTGAAGTCATTAACCCGTACTTTACAGACACCCCTTCAAGAGTCGGTGGCATTGATTTAATGCAAATTGAAAAAGACGTTCTTAAAAGACATACTAGGGCTTTTGAAGATGAAGCGTCTAAAAAGACAGTAAGGGCAAAAAAGCAGATGTTTTCGCCTATTGTTGTAACAAAGTTACATGAAGCTTGTCGAAGTGGAGATGAAGCCATATATAGGTCTTATGCAGACTTAACAGGGAATCAGAAAATTGCGATTCGAGACCACTTTGAGTTCAATACGATGGGTAGCATTCCGCTTGAGAAAGTAGAAAGCGTTGAGAGTATTATGAAGCGTTTTACCGTTTCAGGCATGTCTTTTGGCTCATTAAGCAAAGAAGCACATGAAACAATAGCTATTGCTATGAACCGTATTGGTGCGACGAGCAACTCGGGAGAAGGTGGCGAAGACCCAAGGCGATTCACAGCTGAAAAAAATAGAAGTCAGAGTTGTAGTGCGGTTAAACAGGTTGCGTCTGGACGATTTGGTGTAACAGCTGAGTACCTAGTCAATTGTGATGAAATCCAGATTAAAATGGCTCAAGGTGCAAAGCCGGGTGAAGGTGGTCATCTGCCTGGATCAAAAGTTACACAAGCCATTGCTAAGACAAGATACGCACAACCAGGACGTGACTTAATATCCCCTCCGCCTCATCACGACATATATTCTATTGAAGATCTGGCACAACTTATATTTGATATGAAAAACATTAATCCTAAAGCGCGAATTGGTGTGAAGCTGGTTGCTGGACATGGTGTTGGCACCGTAGCTGCTGGTGTTGCCAAGGCGTTTGCAGATGTAATAAAGATTAGTGGATCTGATGGTGGAACGGGTGCATCACCAGTTAGTTCTATGAAATACGTCGGCCTGCCTTGGGAAATGGGTCTAGCAGAAGCTCAGCAGACTTTACTGCTTAACGATCTGAGAAAACGTGTCAAACTACAAGTTGATGGCAAGCTTCGAAACGGCAAAGATATTGTAGCAGGAGCACTTTTAGGTGCTGAAGAATTCGGATTTGGTACATTGGCTATGCTCGCTGTTGGATGTAAAATGTGCCGTCAATGTCATATGGGGAATTGTCCTGTTGGTATAGCAACACAAAATATTGAAAGTAGGAAGAGGTTTGTAGGTAAACCAGAACATCTAGTGAATCTTATGAGAAGTATTGCAGCAGAGACACGTGAGCATATGGCAGCCCTTGGATTTGAGACCATGGAAGAAATGATCGGTCGAGTAGATGTGATTAAACCCCAAAACGATATTAAGGGCTATGCTTCACAGTTTGATTTCGCCCCAGTTCTTCATAGACCAATTCTTCCCCAAAGAATTAGCGGCAAACAAATTGAGTTGCAGGAACATAAAATCAACTCCGTTCTGGATAGAGACATTATTAAAACAATTGCAGCACGACCTAATGGGAAAAAGTTCAAAGTAGATGTGGATATCAAGAACACAGATAGAAGCTTTGGCACCATGACAAGTGGTTATCTGGTTCATGAGAGAAAAAAGGTAATTATTGAAATTACAGCTCGGGGTTCTGCAGGGCAAAGTTTTGCTGCATTTACTTCAACCGGTATGCATCTTGAACTTGTCGGTGAATGTAATGACTATATGGGAAAAGGTCTTAGTGGAGCCCTTGTAACGATAAAACCAGAGCACACTGATGGATACCAGACCCATAAAAATGCCATAGTTGGTAATACAACCTTGTATGGTGCAACAAGTGGTGAAGCATTTATTGCAGGTCGAGCAGGGCAGAGATTTGCAGTTCGAAATTCAGGTGTCAATGCTGTTGTTGAAGGTATCGGGAATCATGGTTGCGAGTATATGACTGGTGGCACAGTGCTTATACTAGGTTCTGTAGGTCAAAATTTTGCTGCTGGAATGACAGGGGGGTGCGCATATGTTCTTGACCTAGACAATAAACTTTCAGAAAAGCTTAATGCGACCCATGTTGAACTCATTGAGATCCTTGAAGGTAATGATTTTGAGGATATTAAAACGATGCTTGATCGTCATGTGAAGTATACATCAAGTCCTTGGGCACAAAACCTTATAAATGATTTTAAAAAATACAAAAACTTTTTTAGAAAGATTCAACCAAAATCAACAGAGTAACACCACTCTACTAGAGTATTCCTCTTTAAATGACGTCGCGAAGATCCCTGCGGCGTCTTTTGTATTTCAATAGAATAACGCATTAAGATTATATGACTAGATGATCATAAGTTGTGTGGAAGGCGGCTATATGTGGTAACTTCATAATAGGAGTTAAGCGCAGCTCGGGGAGGTTAAAATGAAATTTCAAGTAACGAAAACATACATGGAAAGTATAAAAAAGCAACTCAGTGTATTTGAGAATAATGGGGTTATTTCTGAAGAACAAAAGGATCAGATGATTAGTTCGTATGAAATAACTAAGGGTGTCAATCTCATTCGGCTTATATCAGTTGTAGGCTCGGTTTTAGTTGGACTGGGCATTCTTACTTACATAGCTGGTAACTGGCAAAATATGAGCCCAATGGTTAGGATGGGTCTCATTATAGTCGGGATGGTTGGCTTTTATGTCACTGGCATGCAGCTTGATCATTCCTATCCGAAAACTGCACGTGCCCTTAGGTATATAGCACTCTTTATTTTTGGTGGAGGCTTATTTCTTACAGATCAAACGTTCCACTTGGATCGAAATGTCGCCTTTCATTTTCTTATATGGGCATCAGGAATACTTGTAACTATGCAATTTGAGAAAGACACCCTTCTTCTATACTTCTTTCAGGTGTTAGTTATAGCGTCATCATTATCACTATTTGATTCTCAAAGTATGACATTGGTGGAGTTTATGTCATATATTTTGGTTGTAATGGCTGGAGTGGTGCTATCAGTTAGGCTGTCAGATATACAGTATAGAACAAAACTCTCTGCATTTATAAGTGGCACAAATATCCTTTTTTTTGCTATGACTATTATGGTCTATTTTGAAATTGAAGCTCTATACTTTGCATCAGTTGTAATGGCACTAGGGGTATTGTTTCTGTTAAAATCTCCTATTGGGAAACATGCTCCTGTTGTAATGAGTCAACTTGGTCTTATTGTAGGTGGTTTTGCTGGTTTTGTCCTAACCTTCTCAGACCTGTGGGCAGATGCACTTGGGGTTGACGGTAATACACCTGCTATATTATTCACAGTGGCTTTGATACTAGGGCTGTTCTATTTGGTTAAAAATGAGTTTGTAGGTGCAATCGGCTTTATTGCGCTGATTATAATGAGGTACTATTTTGACACATTCTATGACTTCATGCCCAAGTCCATGTTTTTTGTAATAGGTGGAGGTATACTACTTGGATTTGGTGTATATCTTGAATCGGTGAGACGAAAGGGGTTGAAAAGTAATGCGTAGAAAAGAGTATTTCATAATTCCTATTCTACTGTTGTTTTTATTAATTCAGTTCGTACCATACCAAATTACAAACGTATTTGGACAGACAATCATTTTAACAGCTGAGCTATATGATCCCCGTGATGTTTTTAGAGGGGATTATGTAGCAATCAATTTTGCACAAGAAACGGTTGATTCTGAACTTTTTGTGACTGATGAAGTGGAGTTGTGGAAGTTGTACAATAAGAAACTTTTTGCTCGATTAGAAGAACAAGATTTAGAAGTGAAAAGTAATGGAGCAAATAGTGGCGTCTGGCAAGTTGTTGAAGTGACTGAAAAAAGACCAAAGAATGGAGTATACATTGAGTGTCGGTTAGATTACTTTAACGAACACGAGAATGTTGGAATGTTAGACTTTGGGGTAGATAGATACTACGTAGAAGCAAATACTGGTGGTGTGATTGAAGACGCTGCAAGAGAAAACCGACTTCAAACAAAGATGAAAGTGTGGAGAGGCCAGTTAATAATGACAGATATCATTGTAAAGTGAAGGTGACTAAATGAAGACGATTAAAAGCAAAATGTTAGGCATCTATGGAATGGTATTTATTGCTCTTATGATGACAGTCGTTGGAGCATTTGTTGCAGTAGATACACAAAGGCAACATTTGGTTTTAACAGAACTGCTTTCTAAGCAGAAGCTCCTGGTTGAACGTGTTACGTTCTCAACAATAAATGCTTCTGAAATTGGTCTTGCTAACAAAGAACGTTTTCAAGACAAATTAGATGAGAATCAGACTGCACTTGCTGAGTATACTGGTGCTGTTGATTTTATGCTTCAGGCATTTACGGACAAAGCTTACCCTTTAGATGGAAAAATAGTTGAACTAAGATTTCGTGATGAGTTTCTTGTAATTTTTGATGATGCTCTTGATCAGTCAAGAGATCAGTGGTCTGATGCAAAAGAAAGCGTTAAATGGCTTCTTGATCCAGAACACCTTGAAGATCAAATTGTATACGAAAAAAAGTTAGATGAATTTAGGGATTTAAACCTTCAACTAATTGCAAATTCAGATCATTTGACGAAAATATGTCGTGATGAAGCCACTCGTAAACGAGTGATTGCCAATGCGATTCAAGGTGTGTCTATTGCAGGCGCCTTCTTAATATTTGCATATATGATTTACTTTATGAATAGAGATTTTAAGCAGCCTTTGGATGAAATTCAAGGTGTTTTTACAAGAATGGGAACAGGCAGATTCGACCTTCGTCTTAATAGAGAAAGAGAAGATGAATTTCATGTCTTATTTAACAGGTTTAATCATTTTGCAGACAGTCTTCAAACCATTCGTGGCATAGAACACCAGGTTTTACGAGAGGATAGTATTTATGACGTTCTAGGGTATGTAAAAAAGGTGTTTGTTCAGTTCGCTTCTTTTGACAAGTTATCAATAGTGTATCAGGACAGTCATGATTCAGTGGTGTCATTATCCATAGAAAACGAAATGCTTACAGAAAAAAAGATCAACGAGTTAACAGTCTTTGACGGGATTACGAAGTTTGACGATAATACAATAATTCTTCCAATCAAGATTCATGAAGCATATTTAGGCTATGCGGAGTTCAGGTCTGAAGACGCCTTTGAAACATCAGCTGTTAGTTTTATTGAAACCTTAGGTCCGACATTAAGTTTTGTACTTTATAAAAATCTATTGTTCAGAGATTTGCTGGCGATTGTTACAGATGGCCTGGCTGACTTAGCAGAGTCTAGAGATCCAGAAACAAGGCTTCATTTGACGAGAATGAGTACATATTCGCAGCTTATTGCGAAACAAATGAGAAAAACAGATAAGTATAAAGACGTTATAGACGATGAATTCTTGCTAAATATAAAAATTACAGCACCAATGCATGATATCGGCAAAATATCTGTACCAGATAATGTGCTTTTAAAACCAGGTAAGTTAACCGAAGATGAATTTGATATTATGAAAACGCATGCACTGAATGGTTCGATTGTTTTAAGGAGAATTCATAATCGATTTGAAAGATACAATCTATCCTACTTTGATATGGCTGCAGAGATTGCCTTATGTCATCAGGAAAAATATGATGGTAGAGGGTATCCGAATGGTGTTGTAGGGGATGATATTCCGCTCTCTGCTAGAATATCTGCTCTAGCGGATGTGTTTGATGCACTAACATCAAAACGTCCTTACAAAGAGGCTTTTTCTTTAGAAAAGAGTTATGGAATCATAAAAGAATCAATTGGAACACATTTTGATCCAGACGTTGTAGAAGCTTTCTTTGAAACGATTGATGTTATAGAAAAGACATATGAGAAATATAAAGAAGTATAATAAAAATCAAAATTAGCGGTTGACAGAATTTTGATATTTCGTTATTCTTATCACAAGTTCATATTGATTCCTTCAGGGCAGGGTGAAATTCCCGACCGGCGGTAATAGTCCGCGAGCCGAAAGGCTGATCTGGTGTAATTCCGGAACCGACAGTAAAGTCTGGATGATAGAAGGCATACCTAATAAAGGTGAAACGAATGCGATTGTACGCCCTGAAACTAGTTTTAGTTTCAGGGCTTTTTTATATCATCAAATACATATCTCCATCAGGATGGATGTATTTGAGTTCGCGGTCGCTTCAAACTATAAAACAGATATCACTTAGGTAATAGAAGTCCCCTGAAGGTTGTTTTCAGGGGACTTTTTATTGTTTAGGTTCGAATATATAAGAATAAGGTGATGGCGTGAAGTGGAATGTAAAGCACCATGAAAAGTATATGAAACATGGAATTGAACTGGCAAAGAATGGACTTGGACATGTATCTCCGAACCCTATGGTAGGAGCTGTGATTGTTAGAAGTGGTGAGATTATAGCGGAGGGCTATCACACGAAGTTTGGTATGGCTCATGCAGAGGTAGAAGCCCTAAAGGCGTATAAAGATGGTGGCTATAGGCCAAGTGATGCAGACGTAATGTATGTAACTCTTGAACCGTGTAATCACTTTGGTAAAACGCCACCTTGTACAGACGCTATTATCAAGTCTGGTATAAAAACAGTGGTTGTCGCTATGACTGACCCCAACCCCCTTGTTGCTGGGACTGGAATTCAAAAGCTTAGAGACAGCGGGATTAAGGTGTTTACGGGTGTTCTTGAAGAAGAAGCGAAGCGACTAAACAAAGTATTTATAAAAAACATGGTTACTAAAATGCCACACTGTACTGCTAAGTGGGCAATGACTTTAGACGGTAAGATGGCTACTGATTCAAGCGACAGTCAGTGGATTAGTGGGAAACCTGCAAGGGAACTTGTCCATAAATGGAGAGCAGAGTGTGACGCAGTGCTAATTGGCAGGGGGACTGCCATTCAAGATAATCCAAGACTGAACGTCCGCTTGGTAAAGGGAGAGAACCCTTACAGGGTTATTATTGACTCAAAAGCCAAACTGCCTCTTAGGTCAAATCTTGTTGTATGTTCTGATCCGTATAAAACAATTGTTGTTTCGTCAGAACTTGCTGAATCTAAGAAAATAGACTCTCTTAGGCGTGCTGGTGTTGAAGTTGTGGTTTTAAAAAGTAAAGAAGGAAAAGTAGACTTGGTTAAGGCGTTTGAGTATTTAGCATCGAAAAAAATAGTCGCTATACTTTCAGAGGCTGGCCCTATTTTACAGGGGGCACTTCTGGAAGCGGGACTCATAGATTCGGTGAATACATTTATCTCTGCGAAAATTTCTGGTGGATCAATACACTCTCCATTTAGCAGTTTTCAACGCGAGTTTATGGCTGAATCGATAAAACTTGAGAATGTTGAATGTGAAATGTTAGGTGAAGATATTCTCGTGAAAGCTGAGGTGAGGAGAACGTAATGTTTACAGGGCTTATTGAAGAAATTGGGCGTCTTGAATACATAAAAAAGAACAGTCTTGGTGGTAATGTACGGATTTCAGCCAGTGTGGTGCTTGAAGATATAAAACTTGGGGATAGCATAGCTGTTGATGGTGTGTGTTTGACTGTGACAGGGTTTGATGGTGGCGGGTTTAATGCGGATATTATGCCTGCCACATTAGAACAAACACGAATAAAAGGTTTGGGTAGAGGTGTTGAAGTTCATCTTGAAAGAGCGCTTCGTGTGGGTGACAGATTAGGTGGTCACTTTGTCTCTGGGCATGTAGATGGTCAAAGTAAAGTCATATCCATCAAACAAGAAGGTGATGCTTATCGACTTAGGTTGGAAAGGTCAAAATCGTTTTGGAACCAAGTTGTGGATAAAGGTTCAATCGCAATAAATGGTGTGAGTCTGACGATTGATGGGTTAACAAATGACTATTTAGAAGTGAGTTTAGTTAATCATACTCAGGGTGAAACCTTGCTTGCGAAACTCAAAACAGGTGAGACTGTCAATATTGAGTCAGATATGCTGATCAAATATGTTCATGCATTAATGAATCAAGGGTGTGCCCCGGTGGCATCAACTGAGTCGGGTCGGACTGATGTAACTATGTCTCAGTTAAAAAATGCAGGGTTTTTATAGGCATTACATAAGGAGGTAAGAACAATGGATAATAATATATTTTGTGAAGTCAGTGAAGCTATCGAAGTGCTTCAACGTGGTGAAATGTTGATTGTAACTGATGACGAAAACAGAGAAAATGAAGGCGATTTTTTAATGGCTGCACAGTATGCCACACCTGAAAAAATAAACTTTATGATGAAATATGGACGAGGTTTAATCTGCGCACCAACAAGTGTTGAGCATGCTACAGCTTTGAATCTATACCAAATGGTCGACAAAAATGAGGATGAACATACCACAGCCTTTACTGTGAGTATAGATGGCGTTGGAACAGGAACGGGTATATCAGCATCTAACCGATCTCAAACGATTATGATGATGACAGACGCTAATGTCAAAGCAACGGACTTTCATCGTCCGGGTCATATATTCCCACTTGTGGCTAAAGCGGGTGGAGTTGTGGTAAGGCCAGGACATACTGAAGCGACTGTTGACCTAATGAAACTTTCTGGTCTAAAGGAAACAGGCGTCATTTGTGAAATTATAAAAGATGATGGGGAAATGGCAAGAATGCCAGACCTAATTGAGTTCGCTGAAGAACACGGAATGAAAATTCTTACGATTGAAGCTCTTGCTGAACACATGAAATCTCAAAATGCTCCAATAAAAAGACTTGCCAAGACAAACCTGCCAACAGACTTTGCAGAATTTGAAATGATTGCTTTTGAAAATGAGAGTGGAAAAGAACCTCATTTGGCGCTTGTACTTGGTGACTTAGATACAACTTCACCCTTAATTCGAATTCACTCTGAGTGTATGACTGGTGATGTTTTTGGATCAAAAAGATGTGACTGTGGTCAACAATTGGAAGACTCTATGAAAGCAATAGCCAATGAAAAGGCAGGGGTCTTAATTTATCTTCGACAGGAAGGTAGGGGAATTGGACTGGTCAATAAATTACGAGCCTATGCACTTCAGGATCAAGGTCTAGACACGGTAGATGCCAACACACAGCTAGGATTTGGTGAAGATGAAAGACAGTATCATCAGGCGATCAAAATGATCGAGGATCTGGGTGTGAAAAGCATTAGACTTATGACAAACAACCCGCTGAAGTTAAATGCATTTAACGACACGGATATTGATGTTGTAAGATGTGACAGTTTAAAGCCAGTGTACGCTCATACGAATAAGCATTATCTCAATACGAAGGTTGAACGAATGGGTCACCTGTATGAGAGTCATGAATAAAGGTAGAAACTGAAAAGTTAGGTATACATAAGACTTTAATCATTATAAAAGGAGAGAATAAGATGAAACAAATACAAGGTAATTTAACAGGCCAAGGTCACAAATATGGGATTATTATTGGACGATTTAATGAGTTTATCGGGTCAAAGCTTAAAGATGGTGCCATAGACTGTCTGGTAAGACATGGTGTGAGTGAAGATGATATTGAAATTTGCTGGATACCTGGTGCATTTGAAATGCCATTAATCGCAAAAAAATGGCAACTACAGGTTCTTATGACGGAATCATTTGTCTTGGTGCAATTATTCGTGGTGATACACCTCACTTTGACTTTGTGGCGTCGGAAAATGCGAAGGGTATTGCTTCTGTTATGCTTGAGGCAAATATCCCTATGGGCTATGGTGTCCTAACTACCGATACATTGGAACAGGCAATTCATAGGGCTGGTGCTAAGGCTGGAAACAAGGGGTATGAAGCTGCTATTGCTACACTCGAATCTGTGAATGTACTACGTCAGTTTGGCTAGAACATATCCTTAAAATCTGTAAAATGAAGACGCAACCTAATATAAATGGTTGCGTCTTTTTAGTTCCAATAGATTTTTATATGGCATCTTTATCACTCTTCATTGGTTTTCTTCGTTCTGAAAGCATTTGGTACTCTATGCTGTCTACAACACTCTTAAATGCAGGTCGAATAATCTTCTGATCACTTACTATTTGCTCAATTCTATGTGCGCACCAACCTGCTATACGGGCAGTGGCGAATAGTGGTGTATATAGTTCATGTGGTATGTTTAGCATTTCATATACGAACCCTGAATAGAGGTCAACGTTAGCTGCAATATGGGCATCGGGTCCTTTTAGTTCAAAGAACAGCTCTTTTGTGATTTCCTCAATGTTTTTGTATAGGTTATAGTCCCTAATTGCATTTTTCTCAAGGGCCAACTCAAAAGCTTTCTTCTTTAAGAGAACCGCTCTAGGGTCTGACTTCGTATAGACAGCATGTCCCATTCCGTAAATGAGTCCTTCGCGGTTATAGGCTTCTTTTTTCATTATCTTAATCAGATACTTTTTTAGAGCGTTTCGATCATCAAAATTTGGAACTTGCTCACGGATATTTAGGATCATATCCCTAACTCTGTTGTTTGCACCACCGTGCTTGTGTCCTTTTAAAGAACCAACAGCTGCTGCCATTGCTGAATAGGTATCAGTGCCGCTAGAAGAGACCACATGTGTTGCGAATGTTGAGTTGTTACCGCCCCCGTGTTCTGCGTGAATAACAAGTGCAAGGTCAAGCGTTTCTGCCTCAACACGGGTATATTTATTATCTGGTCTAATTAAGTGTAGTATGTTTTCCGCTGTACCAATTCCAGGTTGAGGTTTGTGAATGAAAAGACTCTTGTTGTCAAAGTAGTGACGCTTAGCTTGGTAACCATACGAAATAATTGTTGGGAACTGGGCAATTAGTCGAATACTTTGTTCAAGAACATTTCTTACACTTGTATCATCTGGTGCCTCATCATGGGAATACAGAACAAGTATACTTCGCATTAATTTATTCATTATGTCGCTGCTCGGGATTTTAAGGATCATATTTTCGGTAAAACCATCAGGCAGCGTTCGACAGACATCAAGTAAATGACAGAAGGAAGCTAGCTCATCTGCAGTTGGTAGTGTTCCGAATAATAGTAGATAGGCTGTTTCTTCAAAACCACGCCGACCATCGGATTGAAATCCACTGACAAGATCGCTGACTTCGATACCTCTATAATACAGTCGACCATCGGTGGGGCACTTTTCATTTCCATGCATATTGTACCCTACAACGTTGCCTATTTCCGTAAGACCGACTAAAACGCCAGTCCCGTTACTGTTTCTCAGTCCGCGTTTTACGTTATACATGTCGTAGATTTCTGGTTCGATTAGGTTATTTGCCTTAGCTTTCATAGCCAGATCGTTCAGCAGTAACTGATTCACTTCCGTTTTCACATAATCACCTCCGTCTTCAATTTGTCCTAATTAGAGCGTCAATTATTGCATTGGTTAGGTCTGTTGTGCTTGAAGTGCCCCCCATGTCTGGTGTTAGGACTTTCCCGTCGTCAAGTACGGTTCCAATAGCAGCACGAATTCGATTCGCTTCATGGTCTTTATTTAAGTAGTCAAGCATCATACAACCTGATCTAAGAAGTGCAATTGGATTTGCCTTATTTTGTCCAGCAATGTCTGGTGCAGAGCCGTGAACGGCTTCGAAAATTGCAAGATCATTCCCTATATTCGCTCCAGGTACAAGTCCAAGTCCACCAACAAGTCCTGCACATAGGTCTGAGAGAATATCTCCATAAAGATTCATAGTGACAATGACATCATACTGTAAAGGATTCATAACAAGCTGCATACACATATTGTCAACTATGACTTCTTTCATAGTAATGTCAGGGTACTCTTTCGCAACTTTACGACCAGTTTCAAGGAAAAGACCATCTGCCAGTTTTAGTATGTTTGCCTTATGTACAACGGCTACACTTTTTCTGTTTTTAGATTTCGCATATTCAAAGGCTTTGCGAATAATGCGTTCAGACCCCTTAGGTGTGATAATTTTCTTGGCTTCCATAACACCATTTTCTTTTTCTGCTTCTATACCGATGTATAATCCTTCAGTGTTTTCTCTGAATATGACTAAATCAATGTCTTGAAAGGGAGTACTTAAGCCAGGAAGGGTTTGTACTGGTCGTATGTTTGAATAAAGGTCGTATTTCTTTCTGAGCATAACATTAATGCTTCTAAACCCACTGCCAACAGGTGTTGTGATGGGACCTTTGAGTGCAATTTTATTTGTCTCTATGCTTTTATAGACTTCATCTGGAACAAGCTCTCCAGTTTTTGTATAAACGTCTGCTCCAGCGTTCACTATATCCCAATTGATGTTAGAACCACTTGCGTCGATTATTCTCATAACTGCATCAGCAACCTCAGGGCCGATACCGTCTCCAGGAATAAGAGTTACATTTGTCATTTAAGCCGCCTCCATTCAAGTACATGTATTATTGTATACGATTATACACGCATAAAGAAAAGTGTGTCAAGTTTATTCATATGTATTTTTTTTATATACATAATTCTGTGAGAAGCCCTCTAAATACTTAACTATAGCATACTGAAATAGTGGGATATGTGTATATTAGTGCAAGAGTATTTAGTATTTCACATGAATAAATTCAAATTAATGACAAAAAAAGGTTCAAAAAGAGTAATTATATCTTGTAAATAATTAAGAATATTGAAATGTATGATGTAATGGTATAGAATGGGTAAGGACAATCAAAAACGTAGTAATCTAAGCGACACATGACACTTAAATTAAGGGTGTTGCGGATTGCGTTAAATTAATTGGTTCTCATCGAGAGACGAAAAGGGAAGTCGGTTAAAGTCCGATGCAGCCCCCGCTACTGTAAACATGGATAGCATATTCTTGAGTCCACTGGGTATCCCCCTGGGAAGGCGAATATGTTATGAGAAGTGTAAGCCAGGAGACCTGCCAGTTAATAGTTAATATGCTTCGGAGGGAAGTTTTATTGATCGATGATACTCGCTCAGAGTCTCGGTATTCGAATTGATAAGCATCTGCCAAAGCAGATGCTTTTTCTATTATAAGGGTGATTGATTATGGAAATTTTAGCAGTTAGTGTTAACCACAACACAGCTGGTGCAGAAGAGCGCGAAAAGGTTAGCATGACGACGAGTCAGAGAATTGATCTTATGAATGATTTATTAGATGATGGGATCATGGAAGTCATTGCTCTTTCTACATGTAATAGAACAGAAATATATGCAGCTGTGCCAAGGGCGGATAAGAGAAAATATCTTGATATGCTTACAAACACTTTTGTGAGTATGTCTGGTGAAGATTCATACGATGCCTGTATTCAGAGAAGTTCTGGCCCAAGAGCTGTGAAACATATTTATCGTGTTGCAGCTGGTCTTGATTCTGTTGTGTTAGGTGAGGATCAAATACTGGGACAGCTAAGAGAAGCACATGAACTAGCACTTGATATAGGGGCTTCTGGAAAGTTTCTAAATAGAACGATTAGAGATGCAATTGCAAAGGCAAAACAGATTAAAACTGATATTAAAATCTCAGAAGAACCAATATCGGTCTGTTCGATCGGCATTAAATACATAGAAAAACAAATTGGGTCTTTAGAGGGCAAAACCGCACTTGTGGTTGGTACAGGCAAAATGGGACGCCAAGCACTTTCTTACCTTCATGGTATGAATTTGAAGAATCTCATGATGACAAACCGAACACATCATAAAGGTGTGGAAGTGGCTCAGAAATTTGACAATGTTGAGGTTGTGTCTTATGACGATCGCTACGAAATTGTAAAAGATGCTGACGTTTTGATTAGTGCAACTGGTTCGCCTCATGTTATTTTCAAAGATGAGAAGCTTGGTGTATTAAATAGGCATTTAACCATCCTTGATATGGCAATTCCAAGAGATATTGATTCTAAGATTGGTGAAAGAAACGACGTTGTATTAAATGTTGTTGATGACTTAAAAGCCATATCGGATGAAAACACTGAAAAACGAAGGGCGTTAGGTGTTATAGCGGCGGAAATGGTAGACACAGCTGTAGATGAGCACATGACTTGGCTACTGACAAGTCGAGTTGACCCTGTTATTAAAAAGATGTCAGGAAAAAGAGAAAAAATATGTGTTGATACATTAGATATATTAAATAAGAAAATCAAGATGGATGAAAAGGAAAAAGCGATTCTTGAAAAAATGCTTCAGAGTGCTCTTAAAAGAATGGTACGTGAACCGATTATTAATCTTAAGAAAGTAGAGGATTCATCTGAACAGGAGAATATGATTTCTGTTTTAGAGAATTTGTTTGACTTTAAGGAGAGCCACTAATGAGTTATCCAGTTTTTATCAATCTAAAGGATGTAAATATTGTTTTTGTTGGCGGTGGTCGTATCGCAAGACGTAAAATGATGAATGTCCTTGGACAGGGGGCGAACGTTACCGTTGTTGCACCTCAAATAATTGATGAAATCAAAGAAATTGCAAGAAACAGTTCTGAGGTAAAACTAATTGAGAAGCCGTTTAAACTTGATTATGTATTAAATGCCACTTTAGTATTTGTTGTTTCCGACAATGAAGAGGTGAATCAGGAAGCGACAGAATACTGTATAGCTAATGGGATTTTACTGAATAATTGTATGGATAGATCTAAAAGTAGTTTTAGAAATGGAGCAGTTATTCGCAAAGACGATCTAGAAGTGGCCATCGGAACGGGTGGGAATAGGCCTGGAGTTTCTAAATGGCTAAAAGAATCAATTGGTAAAAGTATTCCAGACTCGGTGGCTGAAGTAATGCATCATTACGATGATTTGCGAGCAAAGGCAAAAGTGAAATTCTCATCGAGCAAAGAACGTGAACAATATATAAAAGAAGCTTTTAAAGAATACATAGATAATTTGGAAGGAATAGACCATGAAAATTAAGGTTGGAACGAGGGGGAGCCGCTTGGCACTCACTCAGACAAATCATGTTATAGACATGCTGAAAAAAGCACATCCAGGTCTTGAGGCCGAAACGGTTATTATTAAGACCAAAGGTGACAAAATACTGAATATGCCTCTTGATAAAATAGGAGACAAAGGACTTTTTGTTAAGGAAATTGAAACCGCTATGTTAAATGGCGAAATTGATATGGCTGTTCACTCAATGAAAGATATGCCAACTGATCAACCAGAGGGACTTGCAATAGTTGCACCTCCTGCACGTGAAGATGCAAGAGACGCGTTGATTCTACGTGAAGGTCTTAAAACGCTTGAAGATATTCCTCATGGTGGACGTATTGGCACAGGCGCTATCAGAAGAATAAGTCAGGTTCTAAAACATAGACCTGACCTTAAATTTGAGCCTATTCGTGGCAATGTTGAAACACGCATGAAAAAAATAGAAACGGAAGGTCTAGATGGTGTTATTCTAGCTGCAGCTGGTCTTAAACGTCTTGATCTTGAACATAGAATTACACAAATGCTTGACTTAAATCTTGTATTGCCTTCACCAGCTCAGGGGATTCTCGCCATTGAATGTAGAGAGAACGACGAAAAAATGCTTAGCTTATTAAAAGCAATTCAGGATGAAGCGGCCGACATACAAGCAAGAGCTGAAAGGACGTTCCTAGAAGCTGTAAATGGTGGATGTCACATTCCTGTAGGTGCATACTGCAATATTGAAGGTGACAGTGTTACTCTGGATGCTATGCTTGGAAATTCTGATGGTTCCATACTTCACTCTGTGGTATGGAATGGTTCAGTTAATGAGGTTGAAGAAGGGGCAAGAGAACTTGCTGAAAAACTGAAGGAGGCCGTTCATGGATAATGGCTTTGTATATCTTATTGGAGCTGGCCCTGGTGATCCGGACCTACTAACTCAAAAAGCCGCTAAAGCTTTAAAGAAAGCGGATGTGGTTGTTTATGACTATTTAGCGAACAAAAAACTGCTTGCTACCTGCAAGCCTGATGCTGAATACATATATGTTGGAAAACAAGCTGCCAATCATGCTATGAAACAAGAAGATATTAATGATCTACTCGTTGAAAAAGGTAAAGCTGGGCATACCGTTGCACGTCTGAAGGGTGGAGACCCATACGTGTTTGGCAGAGGTGGTGAAGAGGCAGCGGAGCTTAGAAAAGAAGGCGTTGCATTTGAAACGATTCCTGGTGTAACATCTGCAATTGCAGGCCCTTCATATGCTGGGATTCCTGTAACACATAGAGGTGTTGCAAGATCATTCCACGTTATGACAGGTCATTTTAAAGACGATTATGCAGAGTGGGACTGGGACGCATTAACGCGTCTTGATGGAACACTAATATTCCTCATGGGTATTGGAAATATTCCAAGAATCATGCAAGCCTTAATTGATGCAGGTAAGCCTGCGGATACTCCGGCGGCTGTAATTCGTTGGGCGACCCATCCTGTACAAAAAACAGTCGTTGGAACCCTATCGACGTTAGCAGATGAAGTTCTAAAGGCTGGAATTAAACCTCCTGGTTTAATCGTTGTTGGTCCTGTAGTGAACTTCAGAGATGTGCTCAGTACTTTTGAGAACAGACCTTTGTTTGGTCAAAAAGTTATTGTAACAAGAAGCCGTGCGCAAGCTGGTAAACTTTCAGGATACCTTGAAGATAAGGGCGCTGAAGTTGTTGAGCTACCAATGATTAAAATCGAAACAGAACCTGCTTCAAATTGGCAGACTTATATAGAAACATTAAATGACTATTCATGGTTGGTGTTTACAAGCCAAAACTCTGTGGCATCCTTTATGAATGGACTTTTTGAGACTGGCCGTGATGTTCGCTCAATCGGACATATGAAGTTGGCATCAATAGGATCAGGAACGGCTAAAGCTTTAAAAGACTTTGGACTTATATCTGATCTCATTCCGGAAAGAGCAATTTCTGAGGCGCTTGCAAAACAAATGAATGAAGTTGTAAAAACAGAAGATCGAGTTCTTATTCCGTCAGGTAATCTTGCATCTGATGTACTCAAAAAAGAGCTTGAGTCAATTTGTCATGTCGACATGCCGGTTGTCTATAATACGGTTGTCGGGGAAGAATCATCGGATCATCTCAAAGATGTGCTGGAAGGTGGCATAAACGGCATCACTTTCACCAGTGCATCAACAGTGAAGAACTTTAACGCGTTGATCGAAAAAGCGGGTCTAAACTGGCCTGCAACAAAGTGTTTCTCCATTGGACCGAAAACCTCAAATGCGCTTAAGGAATTGGGACTTGAGCCAGTAGAATCCGAACATGCGACTATTGATTCGGTGGTCACATGTGTTGAAAATGAATTGTTGAAATGAGGGGTTTAAGATGGAACTAGTAAACAGACCTAGAAGACTGAGAAAAACAGCTGCAATAAGAAATATGGTTAGGGAGACAAAACTAACTGTAGACGATCTAATTCATCCAATATTTGTGGTTGAAGGTTTTGAAATTAAAAAGGAAATATCTTCATTAAAAGATGTATACCACTTTTCAGTAGACATGCTTGAAAAGGAAGTTCGTGAAGTTCAAGCGCTGGGCATAAATGCAGTTCTGCTTTTCGGTGTGCCTAAAACCAAGGACGCCATGGGGACATCGGCGTATGATGACAATGGTATTGTTCAACGAGCTATTAGAGCTATAAAAGCAGCAGCACCAGATTTATGCGTTATTACTGACGTCTGTATGTGCCAATATACTGATCATGGTCATTGTGGCATTATAAATTTTGATGAAGAAGTGGATAACGATGAGACGCTTGAGTATTTAACTAAAATTGCTGTAAGTCATGCAAAAGCTGGTGCGGATATTGTTGCACCAAGTGATATGATGGATGGCCGAATAGCTGCCATGCGTTCGGGTCTAGATGAAGGTGGTTTTAAAGACGTGTCAATCATGTCTTATGCAGTAAAATATGCGTCTTCATTCTATGGGCCTTTTAGGGCAGCAGCGGATTCTGCACCTGGTTTTGGTGATCGTAAAACATATCAAATGGATATTCACAATAGAGAAGAAGCTATTCGTGAAGCAGCCCTAGATGTTGAAGAGGGCGCAGACTTCTTAATGGTTAAGCCTGCTCTATCATATTTAGATGTAATAAGAGACGTTAAAAACAATTTCAATGTACCACTTGCATGTTACAATGTCAGCGGTGAATATGCCATGATACGTAACGCAGTAGACAGTGGCATCATGGATGAAGCTGTAATATATGAAATGACTATGTCAATGAAACGTGCTGGTGCTGATCTGATCATCACTTACTTTGCTCGTTTCCTTGCTGAAAACTACTTATAAATCATTTTGGAGGCAATATGAATACATCAAAATCAAAGGCACTTTACGAAAAAGCAACTGGGCTGATCCCTGGTGGCGTAAACAGTCCCGTACGTGCGTTCAAATCTGTTGGTCTTGACCCGATTTTCATTGAAAGGGCAGAGGGCAGTCGAATTTATGATGTGGATGGTAATGAATACATCGATTTTATCGGGTCATGGGGTCCAATGATTCTTGGTCATGCTAATAAAGAAGTCATTGGTGACATAAATGAAATCATAGCAAAAGGCACAAGCTATGGTGTACCATCTCCACTTGAAGTGGAAATGGCAGAGTTAATAGTAGACGCATGCCCATCTATGGACAGGGTCAGAATGGTTAACTCTGGTACGGAAGCAACAATGAGTGCCCTTCGAGTGGCTCGTGGATACACGGGACGTGATAAAATACTGAAATTTGAAGGCTGTTATCATGGTCATGCAGACAATCTGCTTGTTAAATCAGGTTCTGGTACAATCGTGTACGGTGTACCGACAAGTCCTGGTGTACCAGCTGGTACAATTGCTGACACACTTGTAGCACGCTATAACGATCTTGAGTCAGTGAAGTCAATATTCGCAGAACATGGTAATAACTTGGCAGCTGTCATTCTAGAGCCGATCGCTGGAAACATGGGTGTGGTTGTACCTAAGCCAGAGTTTATTCAGGGCCTAAGAGACCTTTGTACAGATAATGGAACAGTTCTAATTATTGATGAAGTTATCACAGGGTTCCGTGTTGCATATGGCGGCGCACAAGAGACTCTAGGTGTTGAAGCCGATATGACATGTTATGGAAAAATTATTGGTGGCGGTCTTCCTGTTGGCGCATATGGCGGGAAAAAAGAAATTATGGATGTCGTTTCACCAGTAGGTGGCGTTTACCAAGCAGGTACACTTTCGGGTAATCCACTGGCAATGTACATGGGTATTCAACAGCTACGAATTTTGAAATCTCGTCCTGAAATCTATGAAAATATGGAAAAACACGCAATTTACCTTGAAGAAAAACTGGGTGAATTGATAAATAAGTACAATATTAAAGCACAAACAGTTCGTTACAAAGGCATGATCTGCTTATTCTTTGCAGAAGGCGAGTTAAAAGACTACGATGCAGTAGCGAAGTCTGATACAGAGCTTTACGGCAAGTATTTCAAAGGTATGCTTGAAAGAGGTGTACTTCTTCCACCTGCACAGTTTGAGGGAATGTTCTTATGTGCAGCACATACAATGGATGACCTAGATGCGTATCTAAAAGCAGTTGATGAAGTGTTTGGTGAGTTGGTGAAGTAATGAGCGAATTGGTGAGTGGAGTATCAACCTCTATCAAAATTCGGCAGCAAAAGCATATAGCAATTGGTATAGGGCTATTTTTCCTGTTAATACTTGTTATACTGCTATCGGTAGGTATTGGGCGTGCAGATTTGACTCCTACAGTTGTCACCAGAGTTGTTCTGGCTAAGGTGACTGGGATAGAGTCATTTGCATCCGATATCCCAGATCACTTTCAAGCTATAGTCTGGGATGTACGTGTACCGCGGATATTAAGTGCTGTTCTAATTGGTGCAGGACTGGCAGTTTCAGGTGCGGTTTTTCAATCGATATTACGAAACCCTCTGGCTGACCCGTACACAATAGGGGTGTCAACTGGTGCTGCATTCGGGGCGTCAATTGCCATCTTCGTAAATATTATTTTGGGGCTGTATATGCCTATAACTCCTTTTGCACTCCTTGGAGCATTTGTTAGCTTAATGCTTGTAATTGCTATCGCGCGAAAGAATGGTGTCATAAGTTCAAATAATTTAATTATAGCTGGTATAATTGTTGGCTCAATTCTATCGGCAGGAATGAGTTTTCTAAAAAGTGCAGCTGGTGAGAATGTAGCCGCTATTGTGCATTGGTTGCTAGGATCACTTGCATCTAGAAGTTGGAATCATATTATGCTGTTACTTCCCTTTATAGTAATTGGCTGTGGTCTCAGTATTCAATTTGCAAGTCGTCTAGACATTATGAGCCTCGGTGAAAGAGAAGCGAGACACTTAGGTGTAGATCCTCAAAAGACCATGCGACTTTACCTAATTATAGGGTCGTGTATGACCGCAGTCTGTGTGTCGGTTGGAGGTATTATAGGATTTGTAGGCTTAATTGTACCTCATATGATCAGGTTTGGCCTTACATCTAGAAACGCGATCTTGATCCCGCTTTCAACAGTTGCAGGTGCATTACTACTTCTTATGGCTGATAATGTTTCACGTATTCTATTTAATGTTGAAGTGCCGGTAGGCGTTCTAACAACATTACTCGGCGGTCCGTTCTTTATTTGGCTGTTTATGAAGTCAGGGAAGGGGCGTGCCTAATGATTCAGTTAAAAAATATTAGTTTCTCTTATAATAAGAAACCTTTTATTGAAGACTTAAGTTTGTCTTTTAATAAAGGCGAAATGGTGTCTGTTCTTGGCCCGAATGGGTCAGGTAAGTCAACGGTTGTGAAGTTGTTAACAGGTGAGATGAAACCCAAGCAAGGTAGGGTAACCCTAGAAAATGTAGATATTCAGTCTATTCCTGTGAGGCAGTTGGCACAGAAAATGGCGGTAATGACACAAAATGCTGGAATTAGTTTTCCTTACACATGTCTTGAAGTTGTGCAGATGGGACTTTATCCACATAAGGATTTAGGTGTTGGAATTGACACGGTGGAAATAGACAATATATTTTCACTTATGACTAAGACTGAAACCCATGATCTCGCACAAAAGCTCATTACTGAAGTGAGTGGTGGTGAAGCCCAGCGTGTTTTACTTACAAGAATTTTGGCTCAGGACACACCAGCGATTGTATTAGATGAGGCATTCAGTGCAATGGATGTTGCTCATCGTGTTGATATGTTGGGTGTTATGAAACGTCAAGTTCAAAATGAGAAAAAAGCGGTAATTGCTGTAATGCATGACCTCAATATGGCCTACTTGTACAGCGATCGTGTTGTTATGATGAAACATGGGCATGTTGTTGCAAATGGACCAACAGATGAGGTTATGACACCAGATAACCTTTATAATGTCTTTGGAGTAAGTGTCACAAAGGTTAATGGTAAGGGATTTCTAATCGAAACATAACATAATTTAGCATTATGAATAGTACAAGAGTAATACAATTCTTCTGACTGGAAAAGGTAACCCGTTTTCTGCTGGATTCAGAAGCAGAGAACTTTCAATATCTCAGCATTGTGCTGAGGGTCAAGCTGTAAAACACATGAAAGATGGGTACTGACTTTCTCTTTAAGGCAATTTGCCTTTGTTAGATATAGACTTAAGAAATTATGGCTATGGTATTTAGGAGGATTTATTAAAATGAAAAGACTTATTGGACTAATTTTACTAGTAACACTTGCTCTAGCAGGATGTGCTTCGGCAACACCTGACACTGACAAATCTAAAAGAGCAATTCTTGTAACAAGCTTTGGTACAAGCTACTCGGATACACGTGAAGTGACAATTGACGCAACTGAAAAAGCATTTGCACAGGCGTACCCAGACTACGATATTCACCGTGCTTTCACGTCACAAATCATTATAGATATTCTTGAAGAACGTGATGGTATGGAGATCGACAATATCGAAGAAGCTCTTGAACGTCTAAAAAATGAAAAGTACTCTGAAGTTATTGTTCAACCAACTCTAGTTATGAACGGCGCTGAGTATGATGACGTTGTTGCGGCTGTTGCAGAATACGAAGAAGCATTTGATAAGATCGTTGTTGGTAAAGCAATGCTAACAAGCCATGACGACTACCAAGTTGTAGTAGATGCACTTAAAGCACAAGTTGGTAACCTAGCTGATGATGAAGCTGTAATCTATATGGGTCATGGTACACATCACTTTGCAGATGCTGCTTACGGTGCTATGGATTTGAGACTTAAGAATGCAGGACTGAAAAACGTACACATGGGCACTGTAGAAGGCTACCCACTATTCGAAGATATTACTCCACACCTTGAAGCGAATGGCATCAACAAAGTTACGCTTATCCCATTCATGCTTGTTGCTGGTGATCACGCATCAAATGATATGGCTGGTGACGAAGATGACGCTTGGAAGGTAATGTTAAAGCAAGAAGGCTATGCAGTTGAAACTCTTATGCAGGGTCTTGGAGAGCTAGAGGAAATTCAAAAGTTGTTCATCGAACATGCTGAAGCTGCAATGCATGGCGAAGAACACTAATTAGGGGTGTAACTATTGAGAAACATAAAATTCAAGACGCTGGCTTGGTCCAGCGTCCTTGTTCTTCTTATAATATTTGTAGGCAGATACTGGATAGAGCGTGGGCTTGATCATGTAGATTTCCTGGACACTAGGGAATATGTGATCGATTTCACGGACGATTCAGGTCGAAGAGTGAAAATGGAAGCACCAGCAGACAGAATTATTTCTTTATACTCAGCACACACTGAAAACCTATTTGCACTTGAATTAGATGCGCAGATTATTGGTGTAGGTACTTCGGAATCATATCCAATAGAGTTTCTAGATAAACCTGTGTTTGATTATAAGTCTGATCCTGAAAAAGTAATTGCTGCTAATCCTGATTTGGTACTTATTAGACCATTTATTGAAAGAAAACAACCAGATTTTGTAGATGCATTAAGACAGTCAGGTATTTCAGTGGTCTCGTTTTATCCTCAAAGCCAAGACGATTTTGATAATTATATTATGAATCTAGGTCGTGTAACAGGTCGCGAAAAAATGGCAGAGAGAAAGCTTAAGAAGTTCCACGAGGACATGGAGAATCTTAGAGCGTTAACGAAAGATATTGAACCTAAAATAAATGTCTTCTTTGAATCTTCAGATGTAGAGATAAAAACAGTAACAACAGATTCTGTAGCTGCTAGAGCCATTGAAATCGCAGGAGGCATAAATATTGCCTCGGATGCGGAGGCGATTACTAAAGGCAGTACTATAGCTGTGTACGGACCTGAGCGAGTTCTTGAAAAAGCTGACAAGATTGATGCATACGTGACACAACGTGGTGTTATGGGTGCAGGTGGTAACTTACACACAATTTCTATTAGACCAGGTTTTGACACGATTAAAGCGGTAAAAGAAGCAAAGGTTCTCGAGATCAATCAGAAGATCATTTCATCACCAACATTCCGTCAGGTGAAAGGGACCTATGAACTTGCTAGATTTTTCTATCCAGACATTATTGATGACATTACACATTTTAATGTAGATGAACCACTAAACCGAGTGGCGGCAGCTGAATTGTTTGTACGATTTGACAATCGACCAGTATTCGCACCAACTGCTTCTTACTACCGAAATGAATATGACGGACATACGTACGGTATGTTTGAAGATGTTCCATCATCACATGAAAATTTCGACTTTGTTGAAACGGCCCTAAAATCTGGATATATGCAGGGATTCAAAAAGCGCGATGAAGACGGGGAAGAAGTAGAATACTTCGATACTGAAGGTTATTTAACGCGTGACGAGTTGGCAAAAACACTTTTCTTGTTCTATGACTTGGTTCCAAAAAAGGAACATGTTGAAATATTAGATATGGATCAAGTAGAGAACAAAAAGATAGTGCAGACTCTTGTTGATTATGGTGTTTTAGAACTTGAAGAAGGCAAATTCAACCCTGGAAGACTTGTGTCAGGTGCTGAAGTTGTTGTAGCATTGGAGAATACAAAATGATACGCATTGATACCTTACGAAAAGAATATGGAGATATCGTTGCGGTGAATGATTTATCGCTCAGCATAGAAGCTGGGCGATTTTTCGGTCTCCTTGGCCCCAATGGCGCTGGGAAGACAACATTGATACGTTTAATGGTTGGACTTATATCACCTGATGGTGGTGAAGTTCATATTGACAATCAACTCATTCATCGTGATGCAAATAATATCAAAAAGAGGATTGGCATAGTCTCTCAACATGTCAACCTTGATAAAGAACTTTCAGTATTCGAGAATATGGAGTTCTCTGGTCGAATGTACGGCCTTTCTGGGAAACAATCGAAGCTAAAAGCTGAAGAAATGGTTTCGTTTTTTGGCTTGCAAAAACACAGAAACAAAATTTGTAAAAAGCTTTCAGGTGGTATGAAACGTAAGTTAATGATTGCAAAAGCGCTTATGCATGACCCAGCTGTTCTATTTCTTGATGAACCAACTGTTGGAGTAGATGCTATGGCAAGAAGAGATATTTGGCGTCTTTTAAAAGAGATTAATACAAAAGGTACAACGGTGCTTTTAACAACACATTACATGGAAGAAGCTCATTTCTTATGTGATGAAATTGGACTGATGAATTCTGGACAAATTCTGAGCCAAGACTCTCCTGAAGGTCTCATAAGTAGGCTAGGAGAAACAGCTGTAGAAACGAATGAATCAACAAAGTATTTCAAGGTTATGGGTGATGCAAAAATGTATGCAGAAGGTTTATCTGAAATGTATACAATGAGAAAAACAACACTTGAAGATGTATTTATTTCCGTTTCAGAGGGGGCGACACTATGAGAGAAGTCATGACGATCCTCTGGCGTGAATGGGTGTTTTTTAAACATCGTTTTTTTAAGATCACATCTGCACAAATTGTGACACCAATTTTATATCTTGTCGCATTTGGATGGGGTGTAGGAGAAAATTTACAGATGGATGGCAATCAATACATGTCATATATCTTACCAGGGGTTGTGGCATTAACATCCATGCGTACAGCTTTTGGCGCAATTTCTATGCGTGTTAGCGTTACAAGGCTTCATGAGAAAAGCTTTGAATCTTATTTGGCTGCACCTATTCAAATTCATTGGTTAGCAATAGGACACATACTAGCAGGAGCCTTGCGGGGTTTATATGCTTCAATATTGATACTTCTGGTTGGGATACCTTTTGGGGTTATATATCCAATAGACCTACCATTTATTATAGTCTGTTTCATCAACGGATTCATGTTTGCAGCTTTAGGATTCTTTGCTGCAATGATGATCGATACACATTATGACATGAACCGTTTTACGAGTTTTGTGATTACACCTATGGCTTTTCTTTGCGGGACATTCTTCTCACTTAAGAAACTGCCCTGGGCACTGCGCCATATTATTGAGTTGCTACCACTTACGCATTCTACAAGACTTCTCAGGGGGATTGTTCTCGGAGGGCGGATTGAAATGTTCTCCTTCTTGGTAATGCTGGTGTATGCGGGAATATTTACACTTCTTTCCATTCGTGCTTGTTACGAAGAAGTGGTTTAAAACGTTTTGTGAACTTAAATGTTGAAAAGAGAAAAGTCCATTGCACAATTGGTCGTTTTTTTTAACGTGTCAATAAGAAAAGTGTAATGGATTTTTGTTGTACCTAGAAATGTTATTCATACTATAATATGATGAAGTTACCAATATATAAAAGTCAGGAAAAATGTAAAACTGTGAATGTTGGTAGCTAAGTGGTGAAGGAAAACTAAGGAGACGACCCAATGGGGGATGGAAGATATTATTCGGTGGATCAGTTTTTTGCGATTATCATACTAACGATTTTAATAGTTGTAAGCATCGTTGCCCTCATGATGTTCTTATTCAAATTATACAATTATAAGAAGCAAATATTGGTTATGGGCGGTTTGTTATGTGTATCTTTGATAGCGAGTTTTATTGCTGAGGTTACATATAGTGAATCAAGTATAGTTCTTTTTAACAAAGTGGCCAACGGGTCATTGTATCTATTTGTAATTGTAAATTTTGTCTTCAGATGGCATATAAAAGAGATGAGTACAGGGTCGATAAATGCTGGACTGGTATCCTTAGGTATACTGTCGGTTCTATACATTTTGGAAGTGAAGGTTCTAAATTTACTTTATCTAGTATCAGTAATTCACTTTATTGTATTTGCAAATAAAGTCGTTAGATACAGGATAAGTGCTGCAATATTTTCTAGGCTTAAGAAGTTAATTTTGGATTATGTGTTTATAGTTTCCTTAAATGGTGATGTAATATTCAAAAACCAGAATATAGTGACATCAGAGCTTTTCAAAAAAGTAAAGTGGATAGATATAGAGAATATCGAAGAGCTTTTTTCAGAGGATGTTATAATTAGAAATGCATTTTCAAAGCAATTTATAAAGGTCAAGAAAGAGAATACCAAATACTTGCAGCTTCATAAAAAAGAGCTACTAAACAAAGGTGTATTAGCAGGTTACATCCTCACCTTTGTTGATATTACTGAACTTGTTGATATATTAGATGAGCTTAGTGAAAAACAACGACAAATAGCAGTTATTAATGAGGAGCTCAATAAATATAAAGAAATAGTTTATGACATAGAAAAAGAAAAAGAAATCAATGTACTTCTTGACAAAATAGCTGAAAATCAGCATAGTTCTATGCTTAAACTTAAGAGCAAAATTGAATGTCTAGATATTACTGATGAAGGGTTTGAATCTGAGGTTCAAAAGCTTACTGAAAAAGCAAAAGCTGATCTAAAAAGTGTTAGAAATGCAGTGAATGAATATATGATTTATTATGAATAGGAGAGTCATATGATAAGACTTATTGTAGCTGATGATCAAGCCTTACTAAGAAAATCACTTAAAGAAATAATTAGTACTGATGACCAAATGAATGTTGTGGACACTGCATCTACGGGGAGAGAGGCAATTCATTTATGTGAGCAATATCACCCAGATATTGTGATAATGGATATTGAAATGCCAACAATGTCTGGAATAGATGCACTGAAAGTGATTAAAGAACAGTACCCAGAGATAAAAGTAATTATCCTCACTACATTTGATAACAAAGAAAATATTATTTCAGCGTTTTTAGCAAGTGCAGATGGCTATATTACAAAGGATATTGATCCTCATGAGTTAATCACAACAATAAAATGTGTAAATTACGGACTCACGGTTATTCATAAAAGTGTAAAAAACATTATGGTAGAGAAGTTTTCTAAACTTACAAAATGCAGCAGTAATTATGTAGATATACTTAGTATTGATGAGATAGATATGGTTAAGCTTATAGTAGAAGGTAAGAGTAACAAAAACATTGCATCGATTCTTAATTATACTGAAGGTACAGTTAAAAACAAAGTAAGTAAAATATATGAAAAGTTGAATATTACAGACCGACTGCAACTCGCTATTTATGCTGTTGAAAATGGGATAGAATAATGAATGAAGTTCTTAAAATAGAGATTGCAACAATTTGCATAGTGCATATTATTGCTGTAGTGTTAGCGATTATTTTCTTTATGTATTTTTACATGAAAGCTAAAAAGGACTCTTCATTATATGCATTTTTAGTCATGCAAGTCAGTATTATTGGATGGATGATTTTTAAAATCTTTAAAACCGTCTCCCCAACAGAAATAGCAAGATGGTGGTTTATTGTAGGATACTATTTTTGCACCTGTTTGTTTGAAGTGACATTTTTAGAGTTCATATACAATACTTATAAAGGCGAGAGGATAAAACCAGGAATAAGATATTTTCTGTATACTATTGCATTTATACAGTTTTCATGGGTGTTAACAAATCCGTTACACTACCAGTTTTACTCATATTTCGATTTTTGGAGAGACAGTTTTGGGTTTCTCTTTTATATACATACAGTGATTGTATATCTGTTCATAGGGACTGGGTTTTATTATGGGTGTAAAATATTTAAAGATAGATTTGAATATCAAAAGTTGTGGTACAAACTCATAATTGCAAGTGCAGTCATTTTTCCACTTGTACTGAATTTTTTATACATTACAAAATTTCTTCATCGCTTTATATTTGGGCTAGGTCTACCAGTGATATTTGATATTACACCAATTGTATTCGTTTTCTCAACTATGGTATTTGTATATGCTACTTTAAACCATGACTTTATCGATTTATCACCTGTTATGAAACATGAAATTCTTTATAGGTTAGATACAGCACTATGTGTTATGGATTCAAGTTTTGAAGTAATTTATGTGAATGAAAAACTACATGAGATTTTTTTAGACCAAGGATTAGAGAAACTCAACTTAAAATTTAAAGTATTGGAATTTGATAAATTTAAGAATGACAAAACTGAAGTAGAAATTGAAAACAGAATTTTTAGTATATATGTGAATCAAGTGAATGCAATAGAAGAAACACAGTACTTGATCACATTTAATGAAATATCTGAATATAAGAGTATAGAGAGTAAAATAAAACAGAAACAACATCGGCTTTTAAGAAATAATAGCGAGTTAGAGAAAAGCATAGAAAAACTAAGAACGACATCAAGAATTGGTGCAAGAAACTTTGTTGCTCGGGAACTACATGATATTATAGGACATTCGTTAGTTGTGACAATTAAGCTGCTTGAAGTGGCAAAACTATATGCAAAAAAGAATAGAAAGTTAAGTGCAGATGCCTTGCATGATAGCGTTTTATCTATAGAGTCAGGAATAGAAGCTATGAATAATATAGCGTTAAAAGATGGAAGTTACACTGGTGAGGAACTAAAAAAAGATATAGATAAAATTTTAGATAGACTTCGCAATACTAATATGAATGGAAAATTGAGTTTTAAAGGACTTTACTATAACATTGATGAGAAGACATATGACATTATTAATAGAATCATATTAGAACTTGTTACAAATGCCCTTAAGCATTCTAAGACAAAAGAAATGTTTGTTTCTATAAATATTAAACAAGAAGAGATTAACATAATTGTAATGGATAACGGAATCGGAGTGAAGGATTTAGTACTTGGCAATGGGTTAAGGGGCATCAAGGAAAGAGTTCAAATAATAGGTGGGAAGGTAGAGTATATTACTTCCCTAGATGAAGGTTTTATGAGCACTATATACATACCTAACTAGAATGATAAACGATAGATGACCCAAGTTGCTAAATAGTGACTTGGGTCATTTTTAGTTTAGAAAGTAATGACTAAAGGGTGAAAGCTTGTGATGAGTGCAATATATCAATTGTTTAGTGACTCTTATAGGATATGGATAGGATGAAAAGTAAAGAGGATTGTGCAAAAACTTGTAAAAACACGACTGAAGTGGAGTGTTTTGGCAATTCAATTTGGAGGGAGTAGGATGCAACTATGAAAGATGAAAACAAGTGGGTAAATGCAGCGGCATATATTGTTTTTTTTATTCCATTACTCGTAGATAGTAGGAGTGAAACTTACAAATTTCATACGAATCAGGGTCTTGACTTATTACTTTTATTTCTAGGTATAAGTGTTGTTGGTGGAATTATCCCAATCATAGGATGGTTTCTAATCCTACCCTTTGGAAGTCTTGCATGTTTAGTGTTGGCTATCATTGGTATCACTAATGCCGTGAATGGAAAAATGAAAGAATTACCTTTGATAGGCAAGTATCAATTAATCAAATAAGGAGAAGATTATGAACAACAAACTGGTTGTATTACTTGTGTTAGCGACAGTGTTTAGCACAGGTCTTATAGGGTGTGCTACTAAAGAAAAGATGAATGAGGCACTTGTAGCTAATCAAACAGAGAGTATAGAGGCTGATGACAGTGCTAATAGTTCTAATCAAAATACAGAGGCGGTAACAGAAGTTTCAAATGATCTTGAATTACAAGCTGAAAAGGAAGGTGTATCTGTTAAAGAACTTGAGACCACACTGGATGGTTTAGCACAACTTGGTGCAGATAAGTATGGAATTCCCAAAGAAGAATACATAGCGCAGATTGAAGCAAGTGGTGAAACAGTATTAAGTGAATGGCAACTTGTGAGTGAGAACATGGGTATGAACATATCTCAAATATATAAGTATGAGAAAACACGCAGTGATAGTTTAACTGAAGAACAAAAAGAAACTTTGGTAAACATGAATGATGCACTAAAGATGGCAGAAGTAGAACTTGAAAACATGCCTGAAATAGAGACAACTCCTGAAATGGGAACAACGGATGTAGAAAATATGCTTGGGATACATAGTAATGAAGGTGGGGAAGTAAGAAAAGTGTCTATGAGTGATGTTGAACTTCGAAAAGCCCTGACTTTAGACACGTATAAGGTTCTTCAAGACTATACTGATGAGTACTCTATAAACTATGAATATGTAACAGATGCCAGTTATGATGATATAACAAAGCATTATATATCCCTTATAGAGAATACGAAAGAATATTTGAAATTAGAACCTGTAGAGGGAATGGGCGTTATGTTACAAGGTACAGTTAATGAAATGCTGGTTTATATATCGGTAGATAAGTCTGACGAAGGCATGATAAGAATAAGCACCTATCTTGATTTAACGAGTAAACAATAGGAAAATAAAATGAAAAAGCACTAACTTTCACATTAATATGCATGTTACTTATGACAGCAGTAAATATTAATTACTATGAACAGTAAAAGCGAGTATATAAAGGGCAACGACGCATAAGTATGTATGTAAAATTATTGAATCCTCCACGAATTAGTTGATGGTATGAGTAATCGCTTAGTGGGGGATTTTTATATGTAAAAAAACAGAAAAAGTTTGAAAAAACTGTCTTGATGACCTGGGGGATTAATCAGCTTTAAACTAGTGACTTCAGGATTATTTAGGTTACTTGAGTAATATTGTAAACGACTAATTGCAAATATAGAATTATATAGCAGAGTTTGTAATTTAGCAAAAAAGGAGATTATATCGACAATAGTATTAATCTTACAGAAATACAAAATGTTTATTTGGGGGAGAGTGAGGAAACGATTATGTTTATTGGTAAACCAGAGAATAGGATAGTATCAATACTACTTATTGTGGTTATAATGTTTCAGGTTGTAACCAGCTATGGAAGTAATGCGTTGAGCTATGCATCCGTCGAAAAAGAAGAGATCCCAGCATGGGCACAAGATGCAGTGTCTTTTCTAAAAGCTGAGGAAGTTTTTGTAGGGTATGAAAATGGAGAGTTTAAACCCTACGAACCGATAAGCCGTGCAGAATTTATAAGCGTTATTGTAAAGACTATGGCACTTGATCCAGTCGAGTACAAAGACACCTTTATAGATGTAAATCAAAAAGACTGGTATACAAGCAGTATAGCAATTGCAGTAGAACATGGATTTATAGCGGGTTATGAAGATGGCACATTTAGACCTCATAGCTATATAACAAGAGCCGAAATGGCATCGGTTCTATCTAGTATTCTAGTTCTGGATGAGACAACTAATTATGATTTTATAGATTATAACAATATTCCAAAGTGGGCCAAGGGATTTGTTGGTGCTATTGTTAGAGAGGGGTATGTAGCGGGTTATAATGATGGTAGTTTCAAAGCACACAATAGTTTAACACGGGCAGAAACTGCAACAATAATAGAGAAATGTTTTACAGATTTAAAAGGAATGAAATCCTTTTATACAGTGGTGGTTGCGGAGGATGAAAAAACACCTTCGGGAGGCATAAAGCCAAGTAAAGAAGAAACTTCAAATTCTAGTGATGATAAGTCATCAGATAGAGTGACTACGCCGCCTGTTTCTAATGAACCAGTCATTGAGTCGCTATCGAAAATTAGTGGTTCAAGTGGTGGTTTTATTACCATAAACGGCAATGGCTTTTCAAACAACAAAAATGAACTAGAAGTTGTTTTTAAAGGCAGTGGCCAAGGTAAAATGATTGCACCAATTGTTGATTCTAGTGACATGCACATTAAAGTGATTGTACCTGGATTAATTGGCGAGCAAACAAATGTTACTGTAAAGGCACGTAATAAAGTATCTAATACAAAAAAATTCACAATTACAGCCTTATTAGATCCAACAGTGGACGACCATGGCAATGAAACAAGAGAAGTGATTACAGTTGTAGATGATGTTGTTAAGCAGACACTTCATGAACTAAACATTGGATTAATCCCATTTCTCCAGTCGAATAATCTTAGTGCTGAAGCAAGCGAGCTTGAAAAACAACTGACTGAGCTAAATGCATACACAACCAACGCTTTGAGTGGTGTTTTAAATGATCTGACTGATGAAGAACTTTCTAGAATGGATGCTGTGTTTACGTCTGAATCGGTGCAAGAACAACTTGAAAGGTTAAAATTTACAGCAGAAGTACTATCTCATTCAACAACGGGCGAAGCGATTGACAATATAAACCAAGCTATAGACGCACTTGAAAATACCCTAGATGTGCTCAGAGAAATTAAGTTTTGGTTGGAGGCAACAATAGGGATACTTTCGGTTGCTGTGGTTGCAAGTCTAGGAAGTGCAGCTCCGGAGCTAGGTCCAGTGATAAGCATTTTAGAGGTTATATTAGACGATGTAATAAAACCAATAATTATCGTACTAGAAGTGATATATGAACTTTTGAACTTAGCACCAACCGAAGCTGTTGGAGGTAGTTTTGCGACGCAGAACTATGGCGACTCATTAGGAATTAACCAATACTTCGGGAGTATGAAAAAGCCACAAACTGAAGACCCAGGTATTATTTATTTGAATCAGCCATATTATCTAGAAGGAAGTATTGACTATGCAACAAATGACAATAGGCGTAATTTAGAAAATATGAAAACAGATTTAACTGGTGGAACTTTGGTTACTATACTTGATTATGTTGGTGCGCTTCCGGACTTCGATTTTGATGTGTCGGGTGTGGAAGTCAAACTTGGAGCAGATAGTTCTGACCCTGAGATTGTTTCAGCTGAGTGGAATGAATCTGAAGACAAACTGAAAATCATACCACATAAACTTGGCGAGGTGAGTCTTACTATTTATGCTGACATTGCACAGATTGGTAATGAAATTGATAAAGATGACCTTAGTATTACGAGAAGGTTTAAAGTAATTTCAGGTGATGAGAGTACACCACCATATACCATGGGTGCTAGAGTTGACACAGTTATAAATTCAAGTATGACTGAGAAGTACGATGATTTAACAGCTTACATTGGTGATACTTTGTCGTTTGCAGGCGAAGGGTTTTCAACAAGTCACCATCATCAAAAGGTTAATTTCGAAAGTGTGGCCGGATATAACGATACAGGGACATCAAAACATGTAAATGGTACGTACACCAGTTTTGATTTAGAAGTACCGGATACGGTTTCTGGAGATCTAAACGTTACTGTTGGTAATTGGCCATCGAATGATATAGCCATAAACATACTAGAACCAAAGTTAACACGAGTAGCGAGTTCCGCGATTATTGGTGAAACGTGGCCGATAAAGGGTGAAGGATTTAGTCATACTTTAGAAAATAATGAAGCCAATTTTAATGGATTAAAAGTCTTTCCGTTTAAAACGATTGATGCCCACCCTGACCACCATAAAACTCTAAGTTTTAAGGTGCCGTCAAGTGCAAATAGCGGTGCATTTTCTATCACAACAATTGGTGAATTGATTTCGAATAAAGTGAATGTTATTGTTAGGGCGTTTACATCCAAAATTATCATATCAAATAAAAACCGTGATGCACTAAGACCAGCTGTAGCTTATGACGATGCAACGGGTAACAAGATTGTGGTTTATGTTGACAAAAATGATGACAATGGCAATCAATTGTTGGCCACAATTGAGGATGATAATGCTTTTCAAGAGACGTTTGTTGTTTCAGATACTGTTGGTGGTTTAAATGTTGCCCCATCTATACCTTGTGTTACAGCAGCGAACAATCAGTATTTTGTAGCTTGGGCTGAGCAAGTTGATGGTACAGATGTGATTTACTTTAGGTATTCCATAGATGGATCACAATGGAATGAGAAAATGGCAGTATCGAATGCTTCTGTTACAAGCCATTCCTATGAGCCAGATATTGAAGTGAGCGATATTGATAAGGATGGAGATTTGGATGTTCTAGTCTCCTGGACTGAAGAAGGTATAACGACAGAAGACAATGCAATTGTTAGACTGGCAGTTTTAGAAAATGAAGACAATACAACTTTCAAAATTCATGGTGAATACGATATAACAAATCGGGTTCATGACAGTAATGCACCTGATCTAGGTGTTTATGGCGACAACATTGCCATTGCGTATAGTAAAGACTATGGGAGTTCTTTAGAAGAATATAGACGAGATATATACGTGCAAAGAATGGAAACAAGTGGTCTTCATTTAACAAAAGGAACATTAGTGAATATTAGTAAAAACGAAGGCGGGTATTTGAAAGAGAAATATGTTACGCCACTTATTGAAGCAGAAGGCATATTTAGAATTGCAGAAAACCCATCTATTGATATTGACAACAATAACAATGTATACGTGGCATATGAAAATACATTGAAAACATTTAAAGAAGATGTTTTTTATGCAAAATTATTGTCAAGCAATGATATAGCACATATGACTAATATAACGAATAGCGATTATCATTCCCAGTCACCAAAAGTCAATCTTGATGCGGATATGATACTAAGTATTGCGTATATGGAACAAGGATTTGAAACAGGTATAGGATTCAATAATGATAGATCAGATGCTTTTGAGTCACAAATAGTATTTGCTCGTTCCTTTAACTATGGCGAAACCTTTAATGAACCCTATATGCAACTACAGAAAGATGATACAGGAAACCGTATTGGACACCTGGCTATGGATACATCTGGCGATGGAGAAATTGCAATTGTTTGGCAAAGTGAAGAGGATAGCCATCCGACTATAAATATGAGAACAACTTCTGGAGACATTTCACCACCAAGTCGTTACTCTGAAAACTCTGTGAAGTCAAATTCTGGGGATTACATTCTAAGGACTCAAAGTAATGAGAAATTTTTAAATGACTATTTACCTGACCCTAAAACATGGGTACACGGCGACTTGTATATTACCAATATGGATGGTACAGGCGTTAGAAGAATCACAAGAAAAGCGTCTATATACGGTAGGGCTTCTGCAAATCTTAGTGTAGAAAAAGTGTCTTTCGTAAACAATTGGTTAAGCACATCCGAACTCGATGGTGCTCATCCTATGGGTGTATGGAAAAACGATATACCACTGGGTGCTTACTACTCTAAAGATGGAGACTACATTGCTTTTAGTGCTAAGGGCGAATTATATGGAGTTGATAACGGTGGGGCAGGTTACATTACCTCAGATGGTATGCATGTTCTAGCCTCAGACCTTGGAGACTTAGGTACGCATCCTTGGACACCTTATAATGGTTTGCTTTTTAATACGATAGGGTCCTATGGTTCTGTTGACGCTATGGGCATTGTTCAGACTGAGTTTGATAATATGTTCGTTGACTTACAGTACTATGATATGGATGGTAGGAGTGAGGGGGCAACAATTTCGCCTGATGGCAGTTTAATAGCTTATACAAAAGGTGGGGCAAGAAGAGATGATAACAATCCGAAATTCAACAACTTTGGTGACTTATATATTATGGATAGCTTAGGAAAACACGTTCAAAAAATTCCAACCGTATCCAGTGCTATGACACCGGCCTTTTCTAATGATGGCAAAAAAATAGCTTATGTATTTGACAACAATGGAAATCAAGATATATGTGTTGTAGAACTAGAGAGTCCTTATAAAGTTACTAATATAACGAGGGCATCTGGTGAGAACGAGCTCCTACCTGAGTTTTCTTTTGATGACAGCGCAGTTGTTTATTTAGAAGGCATCTCAGACGAGTTAAGAATTGCAAAAACAACAATAGATACCTATCAAAAGTCATTTTTGGGTCAAATGACAGGTGCATCAGGTAGACCAGATTTATTCACTACCAAATCTGATTTAATAAAATTGGAGTATGTTGATGATGAAAACTATGCGAACCATATTAATGAGAATCAAGTTAAAAAGATAAAACTATCCCTAAAAGAAAAGCCTGAAAGTAACATCGTTATTAATATGAAAGTTGATGATTCTGCGAGTGTCTCTAGTCAGCAGTTGGTATTTACTACAAATGATTGGTATGAGGCAAAAGAGCTTATAGTGACACCAGAAAATAATGATCTGGTGGATGGCAGTCGGTTTATTAACCTCTCCTTTAATGTGGATACAACCATCGATGAAACATATGAAAGCCTAGTGATACCGTCGTTGTGGTTTGTTATAAATGATGATGATGGTTCGGATACAGCACCGCCAATATGGAAGGCAGGATCGCTTACAACAAGTATTACGCCACCTTCGACCTTGGTGTTGACTTGGACGAGTGCAGTGGATAATAAGGGGGTATCGGGATACAACTTATACAAAGATGGCACACTTGTTTCTCATGTAGGTGCAAATATCAATAGTTTTGAGTTCGATGATTTATTGTCAAACGTAGAGTACAAGTTGAAAGTAGAAGCAATAGATACATCGGATAACAAGTCGAGTCAAGTGCTTTCTGTTTCAATGGGCGATTTGGAACCACCAAAATGGGATCCGAGTGATGAAATAAACATTAAGAATATGAGCCTGGATGAAGTTTGGATAGTGTTCGAACGTGCGACTGATAATGTTGATGTTGCAAATTACAAGACATACATTGATGAAGTGCTTGTAAACACAGGGAATTCAAATGGCTATCACCTATTAGATTTAACGCCTAATACATCATATAGTATAAAAGTTCATGCAGTCGACTCGTCCAATAATGTCTCGTTGGTGCCTTTAACAAAAACGATTACAACACCAGCAGATACAGAAGTTCCTGTATGGCCGTCTAATGCATTTACCGCTTCAGAGATTGCACAGGATCGTATTAAGTTTTCTTGGGAAGAAGCGGTGGACAACCACAAAATTGATGGTTATAAAATTTATATTGATGATGTGTTAAAAACAACCGTAGATTCTGATGTTCATGATTACACACTAGACACTCTTAAAGCTTATACAGAACACAAGTTTAGTGTAGTTGCAGTGGATTATAGCGGAAATTTGAGTTTGAATCAAAGCGCTCTAGTTGTAAGTACAATTGGGCCAGTGTTTGACCAAGGTAGCGGTTATGAATCCGGTCTATATAGTGGTTATGATATACACCCAACAACATTTAACTGGGACAGGCATACAAGGTTTGCTGGTGCAAAAATAAATGTAGGTATAAAATGGAAAGTTGGAGACTCTAATGGTAACAGTAGAGTTCAATATCCAACAAGCTCACCAGTTATAACGAGTGAAGGGAAAATTATTGCGATATTAGACTCAAAGCTTAATGCTATAGATAAAGATGGAAATGTACTGCATAAGAGTTTTCTCACCAATTACAGCGCATCACCAATTCTTTCTAATAACTGGCCTTTAATTGTTTCAAGAGGTAAATATCTAAAGGCTTATGATGTAACTGATTCTAGTTTTGATGAATTATGGAGTAATCAAGCGGCTAATGACAACAACAGCAAAATGAATAGTTCGCCAGCAGTGACATCTGCGGGGGCTATTGTTTGCACAATGACACCTAGTATATTTGGAATTAATCCGAATTTGGTTCCTAATGATCCTGTGCCATATAGTGAATGGAGTATGACTATTGGCAGGGGGAGTGACGATATATATTCATCACCTGCTATAGGAAGAGATGGCACGGTTTATGTTGGTCGAGTTACTGGGTCAATCAATGCACTCAATGCAGATGGTAGCTACAAATGGCACTTTGAAACATCGGGCGGTGTAGAATCATCACCAACAATAGGTGATGATGGTACCATATATATTGGAAGTGATGATCATAATGTGTATGCCATAAATCCTGATGGGAGTAGAAAATGGGTATTTGCAACAAATGACAAAGTTAGATCATCAGCAGCTATAGGGCCAGATGGAACTATATACATAGGTTCTACTGATCATAAGCTATATGCAATTAACCCAGATGGAACAGAAAAATGGTCCTTCACAGCAACTGGGAGTGTTGTTTCATCACCAATAGTTGACGGCGAGGGTGATATCTATTTTGCAGATTCGACGGGTAGTATCTATGCCCTTAGTGATAATAGAGGTATTAAGATTTGGTCATTTAAACTTTCGACTGGTGTTACATCTTCTATAGCTATTGGTGCAGATGGAACTATTTATGCCCAGACAGTTGACGGTATATTATATGCACTTGGTGAAGGTCAGGCCGGCAGCCGATTTAGTTTTGAATCGCAAGCTTACTTAGTTTCTGAAGATAGTAAAACGTTAGAAATTGCTATCACTAGAAGTGATACTAGATTAGAAGAAACGATTAGATATGGTCATAGATTAACTGATCCACTCAATACAGCAACAAGTAGCGATTGTGTAAACACCGAAGGAGAAATAACCTTTGCTGTTGGTGAAAGTCGAAAAACGTTCAATATTAATATAGTAGAAAACATACATTTCTTTGGTGATAAAGTTGCGGTCCTAGAAATAAAAGATGTGACGGAATATGTTAATACAAAAACAGTTGTAACAATATCTGACGCGACTCGTACTTCAGTAGTGGGATTTGAGAATGACGTTTTGTCCGTTGATGAGAGTGGGGGAATCACTAATGTTAAAGTCATTAGAGAAGGAAATTCTCTAGTAGAAGTTAGTGTAGTTGTACGTCTAAATAACACAAAATCAACAGCTACAAATTTAGATGACTACAACTTGTCAAGTTTAGGGACTATAACTTTTAAAGTGGTGAAACTGAAAAAAATATTCTATTAAGTGTAGTTAACGATGATACTTTAGAAGGTGATGAAACCATTTCGCTCTATATCGAAAAAGAAGTAACCGATAAAACTGTGTCTATAAAGAATACAGGGGTGCTTGAGATACATCTCATTGATGATGATGGAATTAGTGCGCCAAACATCTCTGCAGATATTGTGGATGGGCTAGGAGAAGTTACAGTTTCAGGCATGGTCAATGGATCAAAGCTAACACTTTACAATTCATTAGGTGGTGTGTCGGATTATATATATAATGTTACGTCCGATGCAGCGATATTTGTCAGGGTGCCTGAAGGTACTGGGTATTATGTGACTCAAAGTATTGGTGATTCTGAGAGTGAAACATCCAATTTGGTAGATATTATTATACCGAAAATTACCAGTCTTATAGATGCGACAATTGCACTAGTAAAAGGTTCAAACCATGGGACTACAAAGGTTGTTATCACGAATAGAGGCGATTATACTTATCATGCTAATGGCTATAACTACAATGAAGACACTTATCCGAGTGTGGGTAAGAAGATGGTGAATTTAGGTATAATGAGTCAAGAAAACACTAACGATGTTATTGATAATGTAGACACATTCACAGACCAGTATGTGTATGTTTATCAAGTAGACAAAACTGGCGTTGTTATAGGTTTTGATTCATTTAAAGTGAGAGAAGAGGATGTAAAACCACACCCATAAGCTAAAGAAAACGCCTTGTTTTTAGTTCGTTTAAATATTTTTAACGTAATGCTTTTATTAATGTAGAAATCATGGTATCATTAACTCAATGCATATAGAAATCAATTATTGGCAGGGGGAAATTAGATGATAACTTATAAAAGCGGACTAGATGTTATAGAGTGGGATTCTCTACTTGATCTGTATAAAGCCGTTGATGGTGTAATCGGTTTAGCGAACAGTGGTGAATTCGATAGAATTAAAGTATCATTTGCTAACAGTCACAAGATTGTAACTGCATGGGATGGACCTAAAATTGTTGGTGCTGGCAGACTTCTGTCTGATGGGTACTGCTATGGCTGGATTCATGACGTGGGCGTTTTGCCAGAGTATCAAGGCAAAGGGATAGGAAAAGGCGTAATGAATGAGCTCATGAATGTTGAGGAACCTCTGCTATTTGGACTTACATCATCGTTTGTTGGTGTAGAGTTCTATAAAAGTCTTGGTTTTAAAAAACATAAAACAGCAATGGCAAAATACCCTGGAGAATCAACGTATCTAGAAACTGAATAATGAAAATGAAAAACCGAACACGTACACGTGTTCGGTTTTGTGTTATAATAGAGTTGAAAATATGTGTCGTGGGGGCGGTGTCATGTTACGTATAAAGAAAACTCAACTTAAAAGTGTTAAACGTGCAACCATGTTTGTTGATACATACTTTGTATCTAAGTTTGGATTTTCGCCTTACCGTGGTTGTCAGCATGGGTGTGCATATTGCGATGGTCGTGCAGAACGGTATTATGTAGAAGGCATATTTGATGAGGATATTGAAGTGCGCTTAAATGCAGCCGAAATCTTAGATACTACACTTGTTAAATCTCGTGAGTTCGGAATCGTTGGGATTGGTTCAGGGGTAAGTGACGCGTACCAACCCATTGAAGGAAAGCATAAGATTATGCCTGGTGTCATTGATGTGCTTATAAAACATAGAGCACCAGCTTATGTCATGACAAAGTCCGCACTAGCGCTTAGGGATCTTGATAAATGGAAGGAACTCAACCAAGTTGCAGGAGTAACACTATTTGTGTCTTTAACAATGCTCAACAATGCGTTGGGACGTCTCTTTGAACCAGGCGCTTCACTTCCAACTAAAAGACTGGAAATGATCCAAAAGTTTAAAGAAGCTGGAATAAGTGTGGTTGTACTTGCTATGCCTTTTATGCCCAAAATTACGGATGGATTAGATCAAGTTGACACACTTTTTAGGAAATTGAAAGACGTAAATGTAGACGCTGTTATGCCTGGTGGAATGACTCTAAGGCCTGGATGCCAAAAGGATCACTTTTTCAATGTTATTGAGGACTACGACGCTAGCCTGCTGCCATTTTATAAAAATCTTTATAGGGAAAACAAACAGTCTGGGTCTCCACTTCAGTCATATATAATAGAAGAGGCTAAGGGGATAGATAAACTCCAAAGAAGTCATGGGTTGTTAAATATAATGCCTCATCATTTATACCAAGATAGATTGCAGATATATGATGAAATATGGGTCTTGTTAACACACATGCTTAAAATATATAGCAGACAAGGTATTAATATATCTCCGCTTAAGGATCGCGGAATAGATACGGTGCATGGCTTGAGGAGCAAAAGAAGACCTTTAACAAAACAAGGTCGGGCTCGGGCAATGAACTAGACTCACAATTTCAGTTCATGATCCAAACTGGAGAGTTTAGGACGTTAATCCAAAATGACAAGCTTTCGCAGTTTTTAGAAGAAGTGATTCTTGAAAGAAAGTGTCTTAACTATAAGACTTTAAAGCTTGAATAAGACTATGAAGAGTTTAGTACTAAAAGACAAAACAAAAGAGAATTCCAATATCTAATTTGGAATTCTCTTTATTCATTATTACAGAGTTCAATTTCATTTTCATCTTCGACTCGAATGTCGCTTTCCAATAGCATCACTCCTTTCAATGAAATGATCGATTACGTTAGAAACGTTCATGACGATCGCTGTTTTAGTAGTACCTCCTTTCAGATCCTTGTATAGACAATTAGTAATATAAATGCTTATAGCCAGTCAGCAAACTGTCCCATTCCCATAAAGTTTACAGTATTATTAACTTGAACAGTATGTTTTACTTTCGCGTCTTCTGCTGTAGGATAAGATACTCTCACTGAGAAACCGTGACCGCTGTCGTTCTTCTGATAGTTAGGCATGTTCTTTTCCTTCATAGTTTTCATTTTGATTCCTCCATTTTCACCTTTGCGTTACTCACCAATTTGTTACACCAATTTTACTCAGTAGTTTCTCTGTATATTTTTTTGAGAAACATTCACTTGGGTTATATTTATATTTACCTCAAGTTATGTGTATAAAAAAACCGTCCTACTCATAAAGGACGGAAATTTCCGTGGTACCACCTTTGTTGCTCAAAAGAGCCTCTCAGTGCATAATATGCATGCTTTTAACGGGGCGACCGTCCTTAACTACTATAGTTCATTAAGGAAGCTCAAGAGTGATCTGCTAGAAAAATTGTTCCTGCCGGATTCCACCATGACCGGCTCTCTATAAGGACAAAGTATTTCTGCCATCTCCATCAATGCTGAAGTATGTTGTGATTTATTGAATCAAATTTTATCAGCGTGACAGGATACTGTCAACAGAATTTTCAGAAAAAGATGAATATTGTTGTAACTTAAATAATTTTAATTCGTCCATAAAAAATTGAGTGCATTATAGTGTTTATACATTCTGTATAATGCATAGAAAATCAATGGAAGTTAGTAATGGATTGGGTAATTAGTCTGAGGTTGGATATAATAAGGAATACCAGTGAAAGTTACTATTTTACATTAGGTGATTCTATGCATAAAAAAATTGATTATCATAACAATAGTGTTACTTATTTCATTAATTTCATTTACGACCACGTTTGCATCTGATGCCAATATGGACAGGCCTAGAGTACTTGTGCTAAGGAGTCTTGACAATGTCCGGTACGACATGAAGAATATTATGTCGGGTTTTCAAGCAGCTCTTAACACAAATGAAGTCCAAATGGATGTTGTTGACATACACGTAGGGTACCTTAGTGATCCTATGTATGAAGACGGTATTGAGCGTATAATCAGTTCAATGGTTAAAAGTGGTGGGGAATACGATTTGCTGATTCTTGTTAGGGAACCGGCTGTTCGTTATGCTCTTCATTTGGAAGAATCATTTTCAGAAACGCCAGTCATATTTGGCATGGTTGAGAACACTGAATTATCAAAGGAAATGCATGATCGCTTTAATGCAGTACAAGTAAATGAGCCAATTTTAATTCGAGAAAATATACTACTTGCAGGAACGCTCATAGATGAGTTGAATCAAGTCTTAATAGTATTAGATGGGGCACTTGATGGTTCAAGCATTGAGGCAGCCCTGACAAAGCAAATGTCAATTTTTGAGAATGAGCTAAATATAATTAAGCTGCAAGGCGATGCTATTATGTCTGGGAAGACCAATTTGGAAGATTATAGCATGGATAATACCTTAATATACTATTTGAGTGAGCATCATAGTGCCAATGTGTTTAGAGATATGAAGTTGGATTCAAGTCTTGTATTCACACCATGGACCAATTTGGTTAAAGGAAAAGTTGACGGAGGAAGAGTCTTAAATGCTACTGTTTATGGTGAAATCATAGGTGAAAATGCACTTCGGATATTGGCAGGTGAATCAGCATCTGAACTAGAAGTCATAAATGTGAGTTCAAGGTATGTATTTGATTATAAGAATGTGTATGAAAAAAATTTAGATCTGGAATGGATAGAGAATGAAGCTATTTTTCTTGGTATGGATACTGCAAATGGTGGAAATGGAGTTCTTATTGCTGGAATGACAATTCTTGTATTTGCAGTTATAGTTATCATCGTGCTTATGGTTCAGCATTATCTAGCAAATCATCAAAAATCTGAGGCAACTGCAGGTGTCTTTTCACAAGAAATTGTGCAAAACGTGAATACTGCAATATCCATCAAAAATGAAGATAGGCACTATATACATGTTAATGAAAAGTTTAATCAATTATTTAACATAAACACAGATGTTGTTGGGTGTCTAGATTCACAAATATTCCCAGTGGAGTTTGCAAAAGAGTTAAAATCTATTGACGATAGAGCAACGTTTGGCAGTGATGATTATGATAAGAAAATCATTTACAATCATATGGAGTCTGGTGCTCTTTATCTTGAGTTCAAAGTAAAAAAAGTGAAAGATCCTCAGGGAAAAGTACACTTGGTAAGTTATATTGGAGATTTAACAGAGCAGAAAAAACATGAGAAAACACTGGCTGAGTTAAACAAGCTTCTTGAACAGCAGGTTCGAGATCGAACTGGTGAACTCATTCAAGCAGAAAAAATGGCTATACTAGGTACTCTTGTGGCTGGGGTATCACACGAAATTAGTACGCCTATCGGAGTAGGTATAACAGCCTCAACTTTCTTATCTGATCAAACCAATCATCTTAAGAAACAATTTGAAAGTGGAGCCTTGAAAAAGTCAGACATGGTTAGTTTTCTTGACTTGTTAGATGAGACAGGGGAGATTATCTTCAACAATTTATCTAATGCTGCTGAAATGATTACGAACTTCAAAAAAGTTGCTGTTGATCAAGCAAGCGAGGAAATTAGGGAGTTCAATTTAAAAGACTATTCCCGTGGTGTTGTTATGAATTTAAAGCCTAAGTTTAAACACACGAAACATAGAATTCATGTTCTAGGTGAAGAGGATCTTATGATGTACTCTTATCCTGGTGCTGTGAATCAGATTTTAACAAATTTAATTTTGAATTCATTAATTCATGGTTTTGAAAATAAAGATGCTGGAGAAATTAAAATATTGATTCAGCAACGCTCAGACATAATGGGTGTGAGAATTGAGTACACTGACAATGGTCAAGGCATCCTAAAAGATAATGTCTCTAAGATATTTGATCCCTTCTATACGACAAAAAGAGGTAAGGGTGGCTCAGGTTTAGGTATGAACATTGTACGTAACCTGGTAGAAAAAACGCTTAATGGGACAATTAAAGTGTATTCAGATAAGGATCAAGGTGTGAGATTCGTAATCGATTTTCCACAACGTATTAATGTATATGAAAATCAAAGTGGTGAAGCATAGGTCTATACAGTAAAGCTGTCTAGGCCTTTCTAATTTTTACTGTGAGCTTGAAATCTATAGTAAAAATATGTAAGCTGATTGTGGGTGATAATATGAAAGAAAGTAATAAGCTTTTAAAGAACGGAGATGAAATCCTTTTTCATGATCAATATATGCTCGTTGATTTGAATGGACAAAGAATGGTTGCTTCAACATCGCCTCTAAATGGTGGTGTTAGAAATGACCTCAAAGCAGTTTTTAATTATGATGAAACCCCTGTTGGTGGGGGCTGGTGTCAGATGAAAGCTGATACATATGAAAAACACCTTGAAATAATTGCATCAGAAATTGGACTGAGTTCGGCGACTGCAACTGGTTTATCTACTACCGTCCAAATTGGGAACAGTGTTGTTCTAACAGAAAACTATCATGGACATGAAATTGTTCTTGTATGTACTGCTGGTGTTGACATGAATGCAGCACGCGCAGGAGATCCTTCTGGCTACGATGAAGCTACAGTCATTCCTGATGTTCGAAAAGGAACGATTAATATTATATTAAATTGTGATGTAGCTCTACCAGCTGGGAGTGTTTCAAGAGCTTTAATAACTGTTACAGAAGCAAAAAGTGTAGCGCTTCAGGAGCTATTGGTTGGCAGTTGCTATTCAGAGAACTTGGCAACTGGTTCAGGAACTGATGGCGTTGTTGTTATAAGTAATCCTACCTCTGAGCTTAAACTTTCGAATACAGGAGCGCATTCAAAACTTGGTGAGATTATTTCATTGTTAACAAAACGTGCAGTAGCAAGAGCACTCCAACTTCAAACTGGGCTTGATTCAGTTAGACAGCTTGATGTCTATCAAAGGTTAAAACGATTTAACATTGATGATATGTTGTTTCTTTTAAATGATGAGATGAATAGAAACAAGAGTAATGTGGCTCTTGCAAGCCTCATTGCTCATTTGCTAGACCAAATGTCATGGGGGATGCTTGAACCACCAGTTGTTTTAGATACTGCCAAAAGCCTTCTGGGACTTGAGTTCGGGATAAAAGCGAGTGAATTGTCAAGTACACATAAAGTAAAAGACTATGTTCTACGAGGCCTAGTTCAATATTTGATTGATACGACTGAGGACTAATAGAAATATAAAAACCGGCTTGAATAAGCCGGTTTTGCCATGATAGGCATGAGCGAACACATCTCAGTTCGGGGCTAAGATGAGAATCATTTGATTCTAGTAATAAGACGATCTAAACTACGGAAAAGTTCCTTACAGCTAAACTTTTTTTTATTCTAATTGAGAATGGGAAAAAGTTTTTTTATTTTCAAAACGACTAGTCAACCCCTATGGTAGGGGGCTTGTTCTCTAAAAGTAGTGTTGGGTGCACTTTTTCCAACAAGTTCAAGGGACAGTACTTGAAAAGTAATGAGAGAGACGGAATGTACAATGCGTCAAAGCGTAGAATTCAGAATATTGAAACAATTGATAAAACTATTGAAGTCACTTGAAACACTTGTTATTATACCGTTATACGAAATGGAGGAGAAAGAAATGAAAAATAAATCACACATGAAATGGGCTTGGGCGATTATGATCGCATTTTTAACACTAGGTATATTTGATTTTAGATTTGGGGTATTAGGGTTTGCATGTATGGGTGCACCAATGTATCATGCCCTTCGGGGGAGGGGGAAGGTTCATTGTGCAAAGTATTGCCCGAGAGGTTCACTATTAGGCAGACTATTAGAAAATGTTAGTATGCAGAACAAATTACCAAAGTTTATGACAAAGAAGAATTTCAAACATGGATTACTAGCCGTAATGCTTATTGTTTTTAGTATTTCAATGTATCATGCAGGATGGAACTTCTATAAAATTGCATTCAGCATGTTTAGGTTTATGACTATGTCACTTGCAATTGGTATTATTATGGGTATTGTCTTTAAGCCACGAAGCTGGTGTACAGTATGTCCAATGGGAACTGGAACTGGTCTCATTCAAAAACAAGTTGGTAATAAGGATATATTTAGTGGATTAGGGTCTTCTCAGCCCAAACAACCTCAGCCTAATCATGTTGTTCAGCTAACAAAAAAACCTTCTGATAAAAAGGCGGCTTAACCCGTTTGCTATCTTCAAGTATTGGGTATTCTCTGAATAACTAATATGAAAGAGACGGAAGGGGTGACCCTATGGAAAATGTTAAAGCAAATCGAAGGACATTAATACTAGTAACCATATTTGTCGGTCTAATGCTCATCTTAGGTGGCTTAAGGACTACGGTGAATTTTATAACTGATTATCAATGGTTCAGCAAGAATGGATACATTCAAACGTTTTTGGTTGAGATCCTTACGAAATTGAAGATTTTGATCCCGCTGTGGATCATTGCATTTACTGGTTTGATCATATACTTGACAAGACTTAAGAAAAAGTATTGTACACATGGTCATATCCAACTGACAGCTGATGAGGATCGGTTAATAAAGCGTGTTACGCTTACATTCTCACTACTTGTAGGGCTATATTTTGCAGGCACTATAACGTCGTCAGTTTGGTTGAAAGGGCTAATGTTCATGAATGGACATACCTTCGACTTGGCTGACCCAATATTCTTCCAAGATCTATCGTTCTATTTCTTCCAGTTACCTCTGTTTAAAGAGGTTTTATCCCTTGCGATAGTTATTACCACTTGGATGGTTCTCATTACACTTGGATTCTATTTTGCGGCATTTAATCTTAAGCGACCACAAGATGGCAGCCTGTTTGATATGAATGAAATCGCTGGACGACCAAATTTTTCTTCAATTTTTAGAAAAAAACTGGTGGTTACAGCTATAAGGAAGATTGCTGTATTAGGTGCTTTAATACTACTACTCATCAGTGCGACTTACATGATTAGTGGGTTCAACTTACTCTACTCAGCTAGGGGTGTTGCATATGGTGCGAGTTATACAGACATTAATGTAACCTTAATTGGGTATAGAATTAGTGCAGTGGTGGCTCTTCTTTCTGCTGTGACATTTGCCGTTGGATTATTAACAGGGCGAAAAAGGATTACGGTTTTAGGTCCAATCGTTTTAGTTTTAATTGCCATAATTGCAGGGATCTTTGCAGGTGTTGTTCAGCAATTGGTTGTTGAGCCGGATGAGATTTCTAAGGAAAAGGAATACCTGGAATATAACATTGAATATACACAGCAAGCCTTTGGTTTAAATGATGTTGAGATAAGAGACTTCCCAGCGGAACAGTCACTCACACGTCAGGATATTTTGAATAATGATGAAACGATTTCAAACATAAGAGTGAATGACGCAAGACCTCTTAAACAAACGTTTAATCAAATTCAGGGTATTAGATTGTATTACCAGTTCAATGACATTGATATTGATAGATACACTGTGAATGGCGAGTATCGACAGGTATTTATCGCACCACGTGAACTTAATTTCGAGAAATTGAATGATGATGCAAAAACATGGTTGAATAGACACCTGAGGTTTACACATGGGTATGGTGTTGTTATGTCACCTGTAAATGCTGTTACGTCGGAAGGTCAACCGGAGTTGATGTTTAGGAATATTCCACCAGTCACTGAGACAGACTTAAAAATTAATAGACCAGAAGTGTATTTTGGTGAATTGACAAACAACTACATTATTATTCGAACTGACGAAGAGGAGTTTGACTATCCTTCTGGTTCAGATAATGTAAATGCTAAATACGAAGGTCAAGCGGGTGTTGATTTACAAGGTTTTAATAAACTGCTCTATGCGTATAGAATGAGAAGTATGAAGATGTTGTTCTCAACAGCTTTAAATGACGAAAGTCGAATTGTGTTCTACAGAAACATACATGAAAGAGTACGCAGAATTGCACCTTTCTTAACCTACGATCAAAATCCATACATGGTTTTGAGTGAAGATGATGGAAAGTTATACTGGATTATTGATGCGTATACTTCAAGCAGATACAACCCATACTCACAACCGTATATATTTAATGATCGACCTGTAAATTACTTACGGAACTCAGTCAAGGTTGTTATTGATGCTTATGAAGGCACAACAACATTCTATGCATTTGATGACACTGATCCTGTACTGAAAACGTATAATGGAATATTTAAAGATCTATTTACACCAGGTGCAGAAATGCCAGAAAATCTACGTAAACATGTTAGATATCCTCAAGATTATTTCAATCTTCAATCTGAAGTTTATAGAGTATATCATGTTGAAAATCCAGTGGTATTCTACAATGGAGAAGATATTTGGGATATCGCAAATGAAAAATATATGGGAGCTCAGCAACAAATTGAATCCAATTACGTGATGTTTGAATTGCCAGAGGAAGAGGCAGCGGAATTTGCGTTGATATTGCCGTTCACTCCAAAGGAAAAAGCAAACATGACCTCCTTGTTTGTAGCTAGAAATGATGGAGAGGAGTACGGAAAACTCTTCTTGTATAAGTTCTCAAAGAATAGGACTGTGCAAGGCCCAATGATGATTGAGTCTCGTATTGATCAAAACTCGGATATATCACCTCAATTTACACTTTGGGGCCAGGAAGGGTCTCAAGTTTTAAGAGGTAATGTTATTGTGGTTCCAGTTGAAGACGCTCTACTATATGTAGAGCCAGTCTATATTCAAGCAGACAATCCTAACAGCCTTCCAGAAATGAAGCGTGTTATTGTGTCTTATGAAGACAAAGTTGTTATGGAAGAAAACTTGGATTTGGCTCTAGCTAGAATATTCGACATTGAACAGCCGCAGACGGGAAAAACTCAGGGGCAAACAACTGGTGATGGTTCACCGAGCGGTGAAGCTGATGAAGAAGTACAAGACCTACTGAATCAGATCAATGATCTATTTGAGGCATCTGAAGACAATATGGATGATCTTAGAAATCTGATTCAAGAGTTGAACAAAACTCTCCAAGAGGAAGTTCCAGTTACAGAAAATGAAGAATAAGATCAATTTTAGAATGTTTAAGACGAGTAAAGGAGCCGCTAATTTGAGCGGCTCCTTTTAAAGTATATAAAAGATGTTATGCTTTTTTAAATTTTATTTGATGCCCTGTGATTTGGAGAAGCTTCCGTGCTAAGACATACCCAGCTGGGAAACAAACAAATCCAGTGATGAGTGCAATAGGGTATAGCCATCCGTCATAGAAAATTTGAGCGAAATCTAGTGCGAGAAGACCAAAGCAAAGCGTAAAGCCTGCCATAAAAATATTCTCGGCCCATATAAACATACACATATTGCCGTTGTATTCAAAATCATTCTTGTCAAAGAAAAATTGAGAAGCTTTAAATAGAGCATAAGTTGCAATAGAATATCCGGCAATTAAAGGCAAAATTTTAATAAATGTAATATTAATCTCATTGTACCAAGGCGCTGTATACGTAATATACTGCGGTACTAAGAAGTTAAACAGAGGTTCTACGGCGATGTAGATATCTGTTAACATTGATACCTGGAAAAGAGTTGAAACAACAATAAAGAATGGGGCATAGAATATAAATATACTAGATACACCTGCAAAGATACTATTTCCCATTATCGTAGCAATTAAGAAGTAAAATGAATACTGGAATAAACTGCTCATAAAGGCAACTAGGAACCAGTAAAAAATAGGAGTGAACGGCCCAGAAATTGGTTGACCTGCTGAGAAAAATGTCGCAGTCAAAATGAGTAAACAAACTGAGTATGCAACTAGTATTCCAAGAGCTCCAGACATAAACTTGTGTTTTAAAATCTCCCGTCTAGAGAAAGGCAGAGCAGCAAGAGTGCCAATAACACTTTCTTTTCTTGTGTAATAGAACTGGGTAATTATTAGTACTGGAATAACAAACCAGCCAAATAAGTCGACGGGAAACTCAGTTAAGAGATCCATGGATTCAAACGTCCAGCCATATTCCATGCCGTCATAAGCATTGTTTATCATTGTGAGCACTGGAAGCAGTAGCGCAATTGTAAGTAACAGGGTAGACCATCTTACTTGTAATACTTCTCTTTTAAACAGCGGATGCTTGAATGTGTGCAACATCAGCTTCACCTACCTTATTTGTAGTTATAAATATGTCCTCTAGTTTTAGGTCAATTGACTCCCAAAATAATATATCCATTGTCTCAACAGCTTTAATGACATGATCGTGGTCACCACAAATGGTCAGATATGCCACACGTCCAATTGATTTTATATTTAGAACGTTAGGCATGTCTGAGAGACCTGCAGGGACGTGATCCTTAAAGCAAACTTGAATTTGTCGAATAGCAGACTTCAAATGTTCAAGAGATGTATTGCTCAGGATCATGCCGTCTCGAATCATAATAATGTGGTCACATACTTGTTCTAAATCGTTGAGCAAGTGTGATGAAATCAGTACTGCTGTCTTATTTTCTGCAACCTCTTTCATTAATACTTCGAAAAGATGTTTTCTACTCATGGGGTCAAGTCCCGTAGTAGGTTCATCAAGTAGTAAGAGTTGTGGTCTTATTGCAAGACCAACCATTAAAGACACCTTCATTCTCATTCCTTTTGAAAGTTTTTGAATTTTTGTGTCCAGTGGAATTTTAAATGACTGATTCAGTTCATGGAAATGTTGTACATCAAACTTCTCATAGATTTCACTCATGAAGTTTACAATATCATTAACGCGAGAGTATTTGAAGAATTCAGCTTCTTCAGTAATAAATGCAATATTGTGTCGTATGTAATGGTCGTGGAACACGTCGGCGTCATTAAATAGGATTTGTCCGCTTGTTGGACGTAGAATGCCACCAATAGCCTTTAAAAGAGTTGTCTTTCCAGCACCATTCTCTCCGATAATGCCTACAATACGCCCTGGCTGCACTTCGAAATTTAAATCTGACAATATAGGCCTTCCAACTATGTGTTTGCTCAGATTATTAACTTTCAGCATGGTCAGCCTCCTTTCTGAGTTCTTTATAAATGTCTTCTATCATTTTGTGTGTCTCTTTCTCATGGACGCCAAAATAGTGAAATTCAACCAATAACTCTTTGAATTTCTTCCTAAGTTGAGAGAGGGCTGTAGCATCCGTTTTTATGTTTAAGTTTTCATTTACGAATGTTCCACGGCCTCTAAGTGTTACAATAATACGTTCTTGTTCAAGTGCCTTGTAGGCCTTGCTAATCGTATTTGGGTTGACCCTTGTCATCTCAGCCAACTCTCTAACTGAGGGAAGTTTTTCGCCTTCTCGAAGCGCACCTTTTAAAATGCTTTCTTTAACTTCTGCGATAACCTGCTCATAGATGGGTTGACTTGAGGATGGATTGATTCTAAACATATAATCACCTCAGTGTATTAAGTGTACTATGTGTGTTAGTACACTTAGAGTTTAGTATATATTGGGAAATGGATCAAGTTACAAATATATGACAGTTGTTATTGA